>WLWD01003722.1_pt1 | contig 42026 bp, 28 predicted proteins | sample 6712731 | NCBI WGS metagenome assembly WLWD01 (sample SAMN12718690, study PRJNA576275) | sponge metagenome | isolation source: marine sponge | host: Mycale hentscheli | place: New Zealand: South Island, Marlborough, Capsize Point | collected 2014-11-01
GGGGGGGGGGGGGGGGGGGATGTCTTATATTCTGTATACTATTACCACGTGTCTCCACACAACACTACAAACAAATCCAGCTGATGGCTGCTGGCTAGGAGTTAACTGGGCTTCGTTTAAGCCCCTTCAAGAAAATATGCTCGAGTTGTATGGTAAGAATGCCACGAGTACGCGGATTATGTAGACAAATAAGTGAACTAGTTAGATACAGCTACTTTTCCCGTGGTGAACAGGGTGTTAACCGATTATCGCCGAATTACGCGTTTCCGCGTCAAGTACGAGGGTGCTTCACAGCGCGGGTTACGCATTTTTGCGTAACCGCCATAGTACCCGCTTTAATTAGCTACCTGCAGCAATCGCAAGTGTTTCAAGAGCTCCCACAACGCCGTAGCGATTCTCCTGTGAGGTAAGTGTAAGGGAGGCTAGGTTTTAATGACCCTTACCATAGACATTTTTTTATTATTTGTAGATTGAAATTGTAGCACTGTTTGTCTAGCTATAAAGAAAATCAAAGTTACAAAAAAAAAATATGTATAGCTATAACTAATAGTTATCAATTATTAATATGATATAAAGTTGTCAATAAAATTTAAAGACTGCCAAGAAGTCTTCATAGAGGGCAGTGATGAAGAATTTTATGATATCAAAGAAATAGAGATAGAATAAGGCAGAAGACTTCTCAGGTGTAGAGGTCCGTGGCCAAGAAGTCTTCATGGAGGGCAGCAATGAAGAATTTGATGACCTGGAGGAAATAAAGGTTGAAAAAGGCAAGCTATTTTAGCTTCGTTTGTTCATACACAGAGGGTTATATAGATTTTGAACAACACTAACCACAAAAGGTCAAGTTATTATTGCATGAGGATACAGACTTTCTTCCTCCCAGTTCTCCCCTACTTGAAGGTGCCCATAAAATGGATTTCTTAGGAGAAAGTTTTCTCAGGTATGAAGAGAAGGATGTGCAATCTATGTCAAGAACAGTAACAACAGACACATCATGGTACGGTACAGTGGTGATTATGGGGTGTGGCTTTGTCACCATGGGAGTTCAATCAGACTGCTTCATAGTATTATCAGAAAAAAATCCTAGAATTGCAAACACAGTAGTCTATATAATTGCTTGTTATGTTATAATATTATATTATTCTAGTATATGGCTCACACACAAAAAAAAATAAACAGCCAAAATCCATAGTTGCTGAATTATTTCAAAGCAAGCGGCTGGTGAACATTTAAAACAACAATATATAGCTATGAAACATGAGGTCTTAGCCTAAACTTTTACAATACTGATGCTAACAATGGTATACTTACCTTGAAGCTTGTAGTTTCCAATGAGTGCGCACTTCATACACTTCAAACGCCTAGAAACTAAACTAAACTTAGCCCGCGGGTAGAGGAAGGCTTTAGCTTCAATCAGTTAATACATCGCCGTCGGTTACTTCGAAGCGTATTGCCTCTAGACAAGAAAAAGCTCAGGCGGTTCAAGCCTCGAGGTGACGGTCACGATTTCTTGTAAACAATTTCGGAGTACGCGCACGTAATCACGAATTTAATTTCCGGCGTTAATCGGTTAATTTAGGAATCAATTTAAGAGGGGGTAAGGTTGAGTTTGTGCATCCCAAGAGGGTCACAACGTTCATACCTGTAAAACTAAGATGAGAAAGGAGATGGGCTTCAATTGCCAAGACAATAATTAGAGATGAGTTAAGCTTTGCCTTCACCTTAATTGTTCACCTTTCAACTTTGCTTTTTGCTTATGAAATTTTAAGAATATTTCAAGGGGGTAAAATAGCTTCAACGGGAGACGAGCATCCTCCTCCCAAATGATTCCCTGGCAAATGAACAGCCCATCAAAATATTTCTTGGTGACACCCCGTACACAAGGCTTAATTTGCAAGTGTTCCTAGCCTCGTAGCAGGAGTTCTAGAACTCGCCAGAGCTTACAGCTGCATCATAAGCTAGAGTGGAGATTTGTTAAGTAAGTGAAATTAATTAATAGAGCTTTACATTTACCTTCCACTCTCCCACTATCTAATTTAAAAAACAAGGGGTGGAAGAAATCTGTGGTTAAACATATCACGGCAACCAAGCTAGCAGTTATTTATCTATTTCCATCATTTAAAAAAAAAATTTTTTTAATTGACCCATAAAGTGAATTTTGCCGCGTTTAGGCTAATTTTCCCAAAACCGGTCACATTAAGTATTGCCATTGTGGATGATGCCTTACCAACCAGCAATACACAATATTTACTCCTTATCAACAATCAATACACTGCTGCACTATTTAAGTATTGCCATTGTGGATGATGCCTTACCAATCAGCAATACACAATCTCCTCAACTTATACACTTTATCTTATAATGACTCCTTACCGGTTGTTCAATTGTACACCCATAATGTAGCTGCACTAACACCTTTGAGGACCCTTTACTAGTACTTATGAAGCAGGTGATAAATAAAAGCTTGAGATCCTTAAAAGGCAGGAAGGCCCCACAGGGTAGAATACATTCAACCCACTGACAATCTACCATACCCTCACTCCTTATACTCCACCCACACTAGTATCTCACACTCCACCTTACACACACAGCTCATACTCCACCCACACATGCCTCACAATCCAACGCACATGTTTCTTACTCCACCTACACATGTCTCACACTTTACCCACATACATTACTCTCACTCCCACACATCCACACTATAGTCTATTGAAGTTGAGTTGGTGTGACCATAAATGCAGTAAATGATCAATGCACTCTTGGATGCAATTAAGGTATCTCATAATCAACTCAAATTAACTCATGAGGATTAAGCAAAAGTCTAAATTGGATGCACTAGAAAACTGAGGATAATTCTATTGCAGATTCTTGCAATATAGAAAAGCACTTCTGCCCCAATTTTCTTTTCCTTTCTTTTTGTTTTGTTTTGTTTTTAACCAAACCTATCCAATGTGCAAGTCCCATTTTCTGTACAACCTCTATTTGTAGTATAACACTTCCTATGCATCATTCATCTGGACAGACTATAGTGTCCCATACTCCACCCATACATGTAGCCCTAATTCAAACTCCACCCATTCACATGAACCTATGTGCCTATGCAATGTCACGTGATATGTATGTTTAATTCCAATAAACACATTACACACACACACACACACACAAGGCATGGATTCAAGCACTTAGTGCTTGTGCTTATAAGAACTTTAACACTATTAATACAGAAAAGTGTCCACAATACATTAGTTCAATATGGAAAAGGTCCACAATATATAAGTTCAATATGAATTGCGTCCACAATATATTACTTCAATATGGATAGAGGTCCACAATATATCTGTTCAATACGGAAAAGGTCCACAATACATTAGTTCAATACAGAAAAGGGTCCACAATACATTAGTTCAGTACGGAAAAAGGTCCACAATATATAAGTTCAATATGGAAAAGGGTCCACAATATATTAGTTCAATATGGAAATGGTCCACAATATATTAGTTCAATATGGATTGCAGTCCACAATAATATCCATTCAATATGGAAAAGGGTCCACAATACATTAGTTCAATACAGACAAGGTGTGGGCTCCCAAAGCAAGGAAGCCCACATTCAGGAAGGAGAAGACAGAGAAGCAGAGAAAGGAGAAGATAGAGAAAGATAAAGAGACATATGTGTGGACATTGATATTATTTTATGTATTCAATCTTGTGGATGGATGTGTTGTGCGCATGTTCTGTAGAGTTGTTTGTGAGCAGTCGTATTTGTTTCCTTTTATGGTCATATTGTCTTTGAGTGCCACGTGTTGCGTATTCATGAGAACGTTTCGTGTATGTGTTATTTCCCGTGGGTGGAGTCATATATTTCATATAAAACCGCCCACAATCATTCTTGTACTTCAGTCTGTTCTATATCAAACTTAAGTTAGCTTAAGAGAGATTGCTTCGGCGGCAGGCCTGGTGGCAGCGAACTATAAGCTGATCACTGGAGTGCGCGAGCTTGTCACGAAAGCTCTTAGGATCCCAGGGCGAGCCCTCCACATTTTGGTGGCAGTGGTGGGATCTGCGGGCGAAGACATTCCCCCCAGTTCCAGAACTCACGGCGAAGACATTTGCCTAAGATCAGAACCAGCAAGGAAGACATTCCGAATCATATCAGGAGACGTCCTGAGCCAAGGGAGATATCCCCACCTACCTGAGGAAGATATTCCAAACCCCAACCGTCTGCGGACAACCGGCGCTTCTTGCTACAGCAGAGGAGGCCAGCAACTTGACCTTGCCACGGCAGAGGATCATTAGGTCGACGGATTAACTCGAGACAAGGACCCCCATATCTTGTCGGAACAGTTTGAACTGAGTGTGGTGTGATTTTTTTTCTGAAGTGTGAAATTGAGGTCTTGTGTTATTTTTGTAATTTATCTATTGTAATAGCCCTCCAGTTGTGTCATTTATTTTTATATTCTTTGTGTGCTGTTGTCTGTAGGTCTTTGACGGACGTCTGGGTCACCGGCTCATGTCAGAGCCCGGACAAGTGGAAGAGAGGAAGAAGGCGGCCACAAGAAGGTTGCCAGCTGTTGGGACTGGCGATCAGCCCTACCGTCCCTCACATAGGCCGACTGCCTCTGGGAGGTCCCCCTACCCTACGCGCCCTGCTGACGTGTCGTACACGGAACAGGTGCTCCCAGAAGAGGAAGGTGAGGTGGGAGAAGTAGAGGAAGAGGTGGCGGTAGATCAGAGGAAGGTGGTAGCTGGGCGGAAGAAGATGGCTAGAAGGTCTGAGGAAATTGATTTGGCTAGTCTCATGAAGATGATGATAGACAGAGATGAGAAGTGGCAAGAGCGAGACGAGAAGAGGAGGCAGGATGGTGAGGACAGGAAAAGGGAGGAGGAAGCTGCGAGAGAGAAGAAAAGGGAAGAGGATGAAGCTAAGAGACAGAAGGAAAGGGATGCGGATTTAAGAGCTTTGGAGGAGAGGTTGAGACGGGAGGAAGAAAATAGGCAGAAACGAAGGGATGAGGAGCATGCTAGGTGTAGGGATGAAGATGGTAGAAGGAGGAGAGATAAACTTCAATGGAGAAGGGATGAGTAAGATAGGAGGAAGACTAGAAGAGAGGAGGAAGATAAGGCTAGGGAGAAGAAGGAATTATTGCAGGAGAAGTTGAAGGGTTAGGTGTGTATAAGGATGGGAGTGAGCTGGGAGCTTACTTAGAGAAATTTTAAAGAATAATGAGAGAGGGTGAGATTGAGGACAAGTTTTGGGCGGAGAAGCTATATCCTAGGCTACCTGAACGACTGTGCGTGAGGGTGGCTCAGTTAAGGGATGATATGCGGAGGTGAAGGGAGTGTTGTTGAAGGCGGCGGGTGAAACTGCCATCACTTATGGCAATCAGCTATTCGATGCCACGAGTGAGACATTGAAGGGAATGAGTGCGAGTGGTATTGTCGAGTGGATGCAAAGAACTGTAAAGGGTACTTGTCAGGGGTGCAAGAACTTAGAGGAGGGAGTTCTGGCCATTGCCATGGCATTGACCAGAAGAGTACACCCCCAGAGTGGGAAGATGTTCCTAGAGAATAGGGTTGTTAAGAATTGGGGAGATTACAGGGAAGCTCTAGAAGACTGGATGGCAGGGAGGCAGAAAGGAAATTATTTCAAACCGTTAGGTAGTAGTTTTGTTGAAAGCAATAGAGGATTTAAGAGTGGTTATGGGCGCGATTTTGGGAGTGTGAGTGGTGAAAGGAGTAATAGTAGTGGAGAGAGAGTGAGTAATGGAGGAGTCGGTAGCTACTTCACATGCTTTAACTGTGGCGAGAAGGGCCATAGGGCTAGTGAATGTAAGAAGAGTAGTGCGAGACCCGGTGGGAGTGGTTACGCGCCCAGGGTTGTTACCTGCTATAATTGTGGGAAGGTAGGCCATAGGAGTCCAGAGTGTACAGTCAAGAAGGGTGTGGTTTCTGTAAAGAAAGAAGGAGTACCGAGGAAGATGTCGGTTCTGATAAACGAGAGCAAGTCAGCTAGAGGTAAAAGGGCATGCCTGGGATTCTTCCATTTATACACGGACCTCCGAAAGGAGTTCAGAATGTGGTATACGAGGCCACAGATTTCCCGTATGGAGAATAGCATTGAATTATAAAAACGACCTCTACGTTTAACAGGTCACTTGAATCCATAATAATAAAATTAGCAGGTAACGGACAATCACCAGGACTATGATATGACAATTAGCAGGTGAATGACATTGCCAGCAAGATTAAGTTAAATCTTGCAGCTTAAGGGAGGAGACCCATAGCAACCGTTGGTAAGGCTGTGGGAAGTGTTAAGTGCTATCAACCACGAAAATCTACCACCCTCACCTGGCTCCGCATGCATCTCGCAAGCATAACCACCGCTTGATATATTAGCGCGCAAAGCGGGGCAAAAATCTCGAGAGTCCCTAACCTCAGTAGCCTTACTGGTGGGTTAGCTTTGACCACGTTGTTGTTACAACCAGCTTCAACAGCAAACTATAATCATGCCTTCCAGGAAAAGGAAGAGGGCTATTAATGCAGCCACAGAAATGAGGAAAATGAAATGTGCTTTGAGAAGAGTAAGAAATAAGTAAATAAATATAATAATTAAAAAAATATATACATACATAATATATATATATATATTATATTGTATAGACATAGGATTGGAGCAAGTCCCAGCAATAGGTGGGGCTTCCACTGATACTCTTGATGATCCTTCCTTTACTGGTCATGATGTCACGCCCTCTCTTCGGCAGGAGTCATCATCAGAAGTGCTCCCTGATTCACCTTCTCAAGATTTAGTGTCCACTCCTACTGCTCCACCATGTGAATCACACCCTCTAGCATTTTTTAATCCATCTCAAGTTCTAAATGATCTCACTACCTAGTCACATGATGACCACAATTCTCTTCCTGTCTCTTCTCATCCAGTTGTGAGTTCCACTGAAGTTTCCCCAGCTCCGCAGGAAGTACTTCAAGAGTTAGTTGAGAAGCTTTCAGCTATCGCTAAACAGAATGGTTTGGTGTTTGATGTGTCCAGTCTCCCTCAGTTTGTGAATAATTCAGCCATACGACTCCAGACTTCTGGACCAGGGTTGGATTGAGCTATGGAGACTTGGAACTGCTCAAATCTGAATGCAAGGACTGAGAAGAATTTGTACGAATTCTGAAGGATAGAGGAATTAACAGCAAACCCCTCGAGGAGAAGCTGTCCAAGCACTTCAAATACAGCCAAAGAAAATGAGTCCTTTTTTTCCAACCCGGCTCTTTTCAGAGCCACTACCTCACAGAAGGTTTCACCTAAAATGTTCGCACACATAATCAGTGGGCTATTTCTTCAAATCCTTACATTACTAGCTAATTCGCTTACCTGTGCGTCGGTAAGGCAGACGTGCTAGTATCGCCTGAACGGGGTACTGTATAAATCCACTGCAGGACCCCCCCAGCTTAGTATCGAAATCTAACAAGCTGGGTGCTTCTTCAACAGCACCGTAGGTGATTCTTCAACAGCACCGTAGCCGTTCTTCTCACTAAAAAGCAGCTGAAGCGGAGCGCACCTTTGGTGGGCGGGGCGCAAAATGCAACATCCGGGGGGGCGTTATAGTTTCACGCGCACTTCGTTTTGACCCAGCCGCAGTTCGCGGCCGCCTGCAAAGAGGGTGAATTTGCGACAAGTATTTTTGAGCTATAAGGGGTCACGGGATGCAGTCTAAACTTGGAACAGTAATTCGGTGACGTAAGGTGAACAGGCCTACGTTTAGATTTTCTTGATAGCGTGCCAGGAAGCAAAGTTGATCTTAGTGGTCGGATATTTAGAAAAGTAAAGTTGCTATAGCTAAAAACTAAACGTAGGAAGCGGGAACATAATGGGAGGAAGCCGTAGAGTCTTGAATCGGCAGAAAAGCTTGGACGGTTGCGGAGAAACAACACGAAATGTCCGCAGAAGTAAATCGCTCCTAACTGGGCTTAGGAAGATGCAAATGGTCTGAATTTTGGTGTGCAGAGAGACCTTATCACCATAAATAAATTCAGCATGTTAAAGAATTGCCACCGTTGCTTGAAGTTTTTTTTTTTTTCAGCATCAATTTTTAAGGAAAATGCGTGGGCCGGATGGGTCTCCACCCTTAAACTAAACTGGTCATTAGATAAAATACTCTATAGAATTTGGTAAATATACTGATGACTCATGTAGATCTGGCCAACAAATACACATCCATAAAGCCAGTAAGTAGTTTCTTACCCAGTAGGAGCTCATGACAACAGAATGAGACGTGAAATTCGTTGCTTATTATCCATACTGAATTAGACTCCTACATCACAAATAGTAAATATTCAATAACTATTGGCGAGCTTAGCAAAAAAAACAAAATAAATAAAATAAAACAAAAAACAAAACAAAAAAAACAACAAAAAAACAACAACCTAGCTATATATAACTGAAGCACCTACTCATGAACCCTCAGCACTACTATGCACTAGCTAGCTTCTACAAAATCATTTCTCAGGCCACAAGAATAATAATTCATTTGGCCATTCCTAGTCAAGTATCAATACTGCTCCAGCAATGACACTGGTAGATGTAAATGTTATCTTCATAAGGAGTATATAGCTAAATATGCAGGAACACAAAGCCAACCAGAACCTCAGGTACGCCTAATGGTTACCATCACATATGCTTGAGGCTTGTGAGCAGACAAGAAATTAGTAAATCAACACTGGTGGACATTACAGATGAATGGAAGTGATAAAAGCATAAACCACTGCCTCAAATCTCTCTGCACAAGGCTTAGGAAGTCTAACACAAGATTTTCAACAGAACACTCACAACACCACTGAACTGATACATGTGCCTTTACCAAGTGACAACAGTCAATCCTGAACAGTCTAATACCATGCAACTGATACATATGATGCCATATGTAATAACCAAGTCAAGCCTTCACCTGTACCATATCTATAATGACTTATAATAAAACCAGCAACCTGTTTTGTTTTTGTTTTTTCGTTTTAAGGCCATATAAACACAATGTGTCTCCTGTTATTCCTCTTACCCTACATAATAGCAACTCAAAGGTCACACAGATGTCACGTAATCAGTTATGCACTGGTCATGATCATAAAATCTTCCAATCACCTCAAACATAACTACACAAAACTAAAACAAAGGGACCACATACCTTCCCCCAATTGAGGCTTACGTCTTACTTATAGGGCTCACAAGTAGTCTCTAGCCTGAGTGTGTGCACACACTTACCCTATGCTACCTCCTCAGAAATAATGATAAACTCTATTTTCCAAAATCTGGTCCATCTGTCCAATAGCATATGGTAGTACAGCTGGGAGATATACCGATATTATCATTGCACTTTGACAAAAGCTCTATACTGTAGAGACAATGTTTCAATTGTAGTCACACGGTATTACTGGTTTCTCACCAAACGTTAGCACAGGTCACAAAATTAATGTGGGAGCATCATGGCAAGACAATTACGAGGTACAGCTGCCTTTGTTGCCTGTAAACTTGGCTATAACGTAAAGCTGGGCTGTATACTGGAATGTAGTTAATACCGACTATTTTGTACAACGACTATTTTGTACAACACCGTACTATATATATCGAGTGCATGTAACCACCGAGCGTGCAATTGATTTACGCGTGCCGTATAAATTCCGGATTTGGGCAGGTGTTTTTGTTCTAAATGGTGCGCAACAATAACTGAGTTGCAAAAACGCAGAAAAAGAAGGCCACAGCAGTGCTGAAGAAATTGTGGACATTGGTACTGTTGTTTGCCAGTTCTATCGCTGCTAAGCATGGTAACATTTCTAATCTGCTCATTCATCTGTCTTCATAAGAAGCTTAACTGGCCAGAAACAATCACCAGCATACATTTATAATGCGATACTTCACTTCTTTCAACTCCGTTAACTTACGCTATAAAGCAAACTACATCAATGTCTGCAAGAAATTATTTGCTCACGTGATTATGATGTGACACTAGGGGGCGTTGCCACAAAAGCTGGTACCTACGCAGAGCTGAAGCTTCGCATTTTCTCAAGAATCAGCCCGAATTAAAAAAAAAAAGCATAATGAAAGGTCTTAAATTTAAATCGTCATTGTGAGTACCATACCTAAATCAACAGTTAATTGTCAGTAATCTCCAAAATCAGAGCGTGACAGACCAACAGACAGACAGACAGGATGACTACTATAACCCTCTCACGCATAAGCGCTGAGGGTTAATCACCATCATTTGCAGACCAACACAACCCACATACCCTATTATATACATTACACACACAGCTCTATGTCCTTAGACCATAATTCATTGTAATTAAATGCATTTTGATAGCAGACTGAAATTTAAACCTTTGTGGGTCATGATCATTGATCATACTTGTGCGTAAAAAATAGCCTCAAATAAATCACATACATACCTGGGTACACCTCCTGACACATCTCACTTCAAGGAATTGAATTGTGTATGTAGTGGAGAAAGTGTAGTTACAGTGTCAACTTCACAAAATAAATTACAGCTGCTCAGGTTTTCCAGGTACAAGCCACCACATCTAACCACATACAACCACACATCGTATACAGCTCTCAGAGACTGAACTCTGTAACACAATGCATGTACACACTGCAACTATTGAAGGTGTAAAAACATCAGTGTACCAAACAAATAATAATAAAACATTACTTGACAACAGACCTCTTCCTCATTATGGAATGAAGTCTTAGTTTATTTTAGGCCAAACAAACGAAATACCTTGTTTCTCATCTGCACCTTCCTGGGTGATACAGCCACTTCAAAATTTATTATGCAGGTCAAGCCCACTGCTTTAACCACACCCCTACTACCTCATACTTGTTATATACCATTTCAATATTTTTCCTATAGGTCAACTACATTATCGCAATTTCCAATATAGTTGATGAGAAACAAGAAATGTGGTTTCAATTCACACTATAATTTAGTTAAGAGGCTTTGGATTCATCTAAAGGAAGGTGAGTGGCTACAACTTGTGAAGAATAAAAGTGATCTATATCAAAAATTGTAAACACTATTCCTAAAGAATATTTCAAGTTATGTAATACGCAATCACAAAATAAAATAAAAATCTTTTGGAAGTCTACACTACAATACAGGCTTCCATACTTACAGCAGCTTGCAAGTGGTTTTTTCCTTCATTTTTCTTCTTTTCTTAATACTTACAGCAGATACACGGTAGAATAAGACCATCTTGGTATTTGGCAAAACTAAATAAAAATAGTTATTCTTATTACTAATGTTTAACTGGCTAGTCAATAATTCAGTCGCTATATGGAGTAAATCATCAGATTTATTTCCGTGATCTTAATTTTTTCAAAGCTTCTATTACAGTTACATAGTTGCCAACCGTCCCGAAACGTCCGGGACAGTCCCGGAATTATCCGCTCTGTCCCGTCCCGTAACGGAAGTGTGAACTGTCTATTGTGTGTCCCTGAAGCTTCAGAGGAATTTGCTCCCACTACACTTACTTTTACATCCATGAATTTAGGCAAAGCAGAGGATCTCTTTACTTATCACGAATCGTCCACATCCTATAAACTTACTGAACGGCTCGAGTATGCATGCATTTTTATTTAATAAATTAATTCATGCATAAGTGAATTTTCGCCACAATTAGTTATTGGCGATCTTTACCTATTTTCCTCCGCACGTTGTTGTATGGCTTCTCCACCACACTAAGAGGAAGAGAGTTTCCCACTTTGATCCAAAGTGGACTGAAGAATTTAAAGGGATAGGGAGAAGACACAAAGGTATCATGATTAACTACACAGAATTATAAGTTTCTAATTTTAATTTAATACAGGTGATAGTAGCTAGTAGCATTGATGTCACTGAAGTTTAATTGTGATGACTGTTGCCATGTCGAAGTGCAGTTTGAACCTGAACTGTTAAAGACATGCAAGAAAGCTACCAGTACTCACTTGGGGAAATAGACTTTGTTATTAAAATTATTTATCATTGGGCAATTAATTATTAATTAATGGGTGTGGTTTGGGTGTGGCATAGTGTCCCTGAAGTTCGATTTGAAAAGTTGGCAACTATGCAGTTAGCTAAATTTTACCTGATGATTTAAACCTGGCTCTGCTCTTCCTTCTCCAGCTCTCTCTTTGCCTAGTTCTCCAGCCCTGCTGTTCACTTTCCTCTCCAGCTACTCCTGTCCTGTGGGGTCATGTACCACGTCTACTCTCTCTATTCAAATCGCGTCCTGTCCCTCCATCATCTTGGACCATGAGCTTGCTTTTGCACCAGCAACCCTTGGAGATTATTTTTTTAGTCCACACACACACACACACACACACAATAAAAACTGTATATATACTTTTGGTGGATCATAAATTTTTGACATCACAATTATAAATACTCAGATATGTACTGGAACACCTGTTAAACTAAAAATATCCATCTATTAATATATAGAATAAAGGTGACCTTTGATCATTGAGACCACCTACCTTGGTGATGGCATGAAATTGACAGTTTGATTGAAACCAAGCGAGGTTTTGGTTATTTAACAGGTGAGCACCGGATGTGAGTGCTACAGCTTTTTTTTTTTTTTTTTTTAAAGTCTGCTACAGTTGATACACAATAACTCAGCAAATGCAATTAACAGTGGACTGATAGGAACGGTTACAAAAAAGTTGGTAAAGATTGCCACATTAACCTAGAAAAAATAATATGCCAGTTAAGGTGTAATTGTATATACTCATTTCATGACTACAACTGTGTTCGTTACCTTTACCACAACCATAGTCTTGCCTTAGTTGAAAAACAATAGAAATAATATTTCACAGAAAACACACACACATATATGCCCATGCAATGTGCTTGAAGAGTTGCCAATGATTGAGTACGTGTCACTATAATCGTCAATAGCAGTCTTAATTGAGTGCGAGACTCTCTGCATGCTGATTCCAAAATTACTGCTGCCTAACTCTCAGCTATTTGGCCCAGGCAGTAACAACAGACACAAAATCCAAACTGTAATAGTGCTGCCACAAACTTACGGACATACAATACACACACATATAATAATTGTTACATGAGCAAGCATGATGTGGTGAGTCATTTCATGAGCAGGCTGACTTATTTTCATGAGCCAAAGATGAGTGAAAATAAAGCCTGCAGAATGAATTATCTTGCTACACCTGTGTATACTCTATGCTAGATAAATATATATCTTCACTGCAAATCAAGCTTGTAAAGTTGGTAGTGTTAGTTCAAAAGGGGCTCTTCCACACTCTTAGCCAATGTTTATTGGCTGCTTTGACCTGGATAGATAGTTCTTGTAGAGAAAGATAGCTGGGGAACTAGTAAGATTGGTGATTGCTACTACCAGTGTATTTGAAGGTAATGAGCTTGTGCAATTCAGCGTGTGACATTGTGAAATATGCCATGGGTCATAAACGTGAAAATATTATTGTGAAGATATCGAGCATGGAATATAATATATTACGGACAATTAAAAGAATGCTATCATTTTACCCTGCTGCGCTAGTGTGCGGTTAATTATTTTATTAATAAGTATATGTGAATGTATGTATGTATGTATGCAGTGTGGATGATAACTATACGTCAATGCTCAGACAAACGTCAAAACAATTTAATCTTGGTGTGATATTAAAAAATCTGGTATGACAAATGTTACTATATTTTCATTGCTTTACAGACTGTAGTAGAACATGTAGTACATATTGGTATTGCTTTATAAGCTTCAAAATGAGTAAAATTAATTCATATTATTGATCAATCATATTTAAAGAATTGATCATCATTTAATTATTGTGTCAATAGTTCTGTGAAGAAGTATATTGTCTTGTTCATGGCCTTAGCTTGTTGTGAGTGCAGTAGGTCACTGAGAATTAATGCTGAAGTGTACTGTTGGGCTAAAATCATAAACTAAAACTAGAAGCCAGAGTGCAAAGAAAAAAGGACAAAAGAAAAGAAGAATGCCCAGTTAAAAAAAAACAACAACAAAAAACAAAACAAAACAAAAACAAAAAAAAAACAACAAAAAAATAAAATTAAAATACAAAATGGAGGAAAAAAAAGTGTCCATGCCAGGATTGAACCATAGTTGATTGATTATATGTACTTACGTATGGGTGTGGCTAATCCAATAAATATAAGTTGTACAATGGAGGAAATGATACTTTTGTGCACCACATGAACACTATCAAACACATGCACACACACTGCATCACCTACATGTTCAAACCACTCCTATCTTCTAACACCAAATCATTATTCACCTAGGTGATACAGGAAGCCCATTACAGCACAAAATAGGTATACACGTTGACAGTATACTCATCACACATGTATGTGCAGATGTGTGTGTGTGTGTATATGTACACAAGATTTCAAAAAATATTCTGAATGTGTAAAGAAATTAGTGATAAAAGTCCAAATTTTTAAACTATGAGTTTCACTCTATATAACTAAATGGAATTGAATAGCCAGTAGTGTATAATTACTTAAAATCTATTGCAATTACATCTTTACTAGAATGTATTGTACTAAATCATAATACTACTATAGGAATGAGTACCAACAGGTTGTGAATGCCAGTAGAGATTGACATGTTCAATTGGTTATATAGTACGCATCGCACGGACACATGGATACAGTGCGTGGTATTACAAGAAAAAAGTGGGCAGAGACAAGTATACTCAGGGTGTAATTGGCGAGCGAGCGAGACACTTACAGGGGTAACACAATTGAAAATCGGGGATGTTTGTTTGTTTATATGTTTGGACGTACGTATGTCATTTTGTACTTTGACCGTCTCATATTTTTGTGTTATCTCGCTGTTCGACCCTGTCCCAAACTTCACTAAACGGAATCCTCTGGTTTAGCGATCATTACCCGTAATCTGTCAGTATTTGCTTAAAAATTCTTTGTCCACTAGAGTAACTACGAAGGTAAGCCTTGTGTAGGTATGTTCAGTTGTGTGAAAGTATTGTGCCTTTACTAACTAAAGAATATCACAAAGAAAACGTGTAAATAATGCAACTTGTTTTTTGCTTTTTTGTTTTTTTTTGTTTCAATTCTAACTGTTGCAGGGAGTGGTTACTATGGCATTGAATCCCCTTTACCTTATACACGTAATTTAAACTTGACTTTTTCTTAGTAGCTTGAGTGTTGAAGTTAAAATTAATCGTTTAACAATAGTGTAGCTTTAGGCTCACTCGCCATTTGTGCTGAAGCACGTCACTAGTATGCATGCCCTCATAATGATTACAGGACTGTAATATTAGCCAAATGACGGCGAGTTACTCGAGTCACATATCACAGGGGTGTCGAAACAGGTACGGCAATGGCCACACCAATATTTTAAAACAAGGGGGCGTGTCAGCCATTTTTCACTTATAGCGAAACATGTCCCCAGCTACACCGCCTTAATATGCGACCTCTTCGTTTAAGACTTATAGTGACTCGTAAGACATGGACAGCCACACTACTTCTAGTGGTGCCATGCTATTCCAGAATTGCATCAAAAGTGCCTGAAAATACCCAGTTGCCTAAAGATAGGCATTAATACTGGCAAAAGATACATTGCACACTGTTACACAATGGTCACCCTATATAATCTGTACCAACTCCTAAGTGCTGGCGGGAGCCTACTGTATATCTCACTGACTAATTCAGGTCATTGACCAAATGATCTGGGAACTCTTCACCTTTCATTTGAATTCAATACTTTACAAATGAAGAGTTGAATCAATATAATGTGTGTGTGTGTGTGTGTGTGGGTGTGTGTGTGTGTGTCCGGCCACACATACAAATGGTTTCAAAGAATTATTCAGTTAGTAAATGAAGTGACAAGAGTTAAAGTTCAGACTCTAAGTCGCTCCCAGGTTGTCTAAGTGTGCATTAAATGGAAATATCCACAAGTCAATTAGAATGAGTAATAAATATAGTAAATAAAAAAGTAATTTCAAAAGGCCTCTTTCTCTTTCTTGTTATTGGAGTTAAGAAGTCATTCTAGAGTTCCTCACCTCTAGTTTTGAAGTCCAGGAGTCATCACGTGTACACCAGTGGAGTAGTCACTGCACTATTACACCTGCCACTTCACACTCCTACATTGAAAGTGTACGTCTCAAGTAAAACTAGCTCAACATAATTCAAGATTCTCGGATTTGTGTTGCGTGCTTGTAATTCCAACACATGTAGACATTAAACAGGCTAGTTTAGTACAGTAGAAGTTGTTAAAATTTACACCTTCCATATTATATTATATTTATATTAACTACCACAAAACTTTATGAAAAATTGGGGCAAATGTCTCCACGAAAGTCAAACTAATATCTGGGATATGTGTGTGTGTGTGTTGTGAGTGTGTGTGTGTGTGTGTGTGTGTGCATATGTGGATGATGGGGGGAGGGGAGCAAAGGGAAGCAAAGTACTTCCCTGTCTAACTCAAGTGCAGTGGAGCCTCCCTATTCCAAATAATCTTCCATGCCCCTGGACAACAAAAAAAGCCACAAAAGTTTACCAATTGATGAAATCACAAAGAAATCATTTCCTTAGCCCCAAAAGATATTACTGCTCAGTGTCATAATTTAGCAGCACAATAGATAATACAGGCTAAGCATCCACAATGCACTTGCCACAGTCTGCCTTACGCTGCTCATACGGAAAGAAGTTTATTACAAATGACGCTGATTAAATTAGACTAAGACTTAGGTTAGCCACAGTTATCTAATGATGACTAATTGACATTTGGAAGGAAAAAAAAATCATATCTCAATGTATTCTTTTTTTTTCTTCTTGTAAATATTGAGTACAATTAATTTGTGACCGTCTACAGGAAAACCTGGCACAACGCGGCATTTGTAAATATCGAGAAAAGATCGATCGATTTCTTTAGGTCTATTATAGTGGGAACGACTTAAGCTACGACGATGAAACTTGGAGAGCTCAATATCTGGACGCTGACAACTCTGTAAGTGCAAAAAAAATTTTCGAAGGGTGCCCGGTTTTCCTGTAGATGGTCACATTTTAGGATGTCTTTAATCCCTAAGGGGTGGGGGAAGGGCGGGAGATGTACCAGCCCCCACCCCTCCGCTCCCTGAAAAAACCCCCTGGTTTTACACAAGATAGAACAATACCATATAACTGTGGTTAGGAAGAAAACCGATGGGTCTAGCCATACTACGGCTTCAAGCCATGAAGGCTGAAACATCATCCCTGAAGTTAGTACAGCTAGCAACAGTCTTAGAGAGAATCATTCCTGGCATCACTTGATAAAATGCAGAGCAGTGGTAAAATATGAGAATGAAGTTAAAAGTCATGCAAACACACACACGCACACACATACAAAGCTCAACCGTGGTAATTATATATGCAATAATTGGCAGCGAGCGAGACACTATCAGGGACAACACAAAAAATCAGGGATATATTATTGTATATATCATATATGCTTGGACGTATGTATGTAACTTTTGTACTTTGACTCACATTTGTTGTGTTCATTGGTTACCTTGGTTAACAACGCGCTGTTTGTCATCACTGTTCATACTTGAAAATTCATTGCCCAAGCTACCAAGAGACTACACTGTAAATCTTGTGTTGCTATATCCAGTGAATGAGTGCATGTGAGAGTGTTGTGTTATATGTGCTGACTAGCTAAGAACAAACAATAAATATACATTTGCTGCTTTATGTGTTAAGCTTCTTAGGTTCCTTCCTGTTTCTTTTGTTAGTAAGCAAGTCTTATATAGAGTTAGGATTTATACAGCGCAATAATTCCTTGGAAAAGCTTGTTTTTTTTAAGTCCCAAAAATTGCTGTGAGTGGTCTCGTACGCTAATTTAATTAAGTCGGCCGTGTAAATTGTTTAAACAAATTGTGCATGATGATTTTTACAAAGATGAATTTTTACCCTTTCACCTTATATGTCAATTTTTTTTTACTGAAGCACATCACAAGCCTTTTCCCCTAGGACTGTGTATATGAGTGGGTGTGTATGATTGTGTGCTTGCGTACTTGAGCTACAGCAGAAGGATGGGCGTGTATGGTCAGTGAAACTACACCACCTTGACTACCATACAAAAAACATTGTGAACTGGCTATAAATTACATAATACAGATAAGCTTTAAATAAGAATAAGAAACAAAACAAAAACAAAACAAATGAAGCACCAAAGGTGCGAACCCTCAGTGCTATTAAACATTACCTAGCTGCTATTATAATAATATAATCTCCTTCAAAAAGAACAAAGCAATCTGTTAGCTATTTTAATGAGGCATCAATATAGCTCAAGCAATGAAAACATTACATGGAAATGCTGTCTTCATAAGAGAAGCTAAACTAGCCAGAAACACTCACTGTTATAGTTTTTCAACGTGAACTTCACTTCATTCAAATTCGTTGGTTAACTTCCCTGAGCATAAAGCAAACTACACTGCGGGCTGCAAGAAATTATTTGCTCAAGTGATTATGATGTGACGCTAGGGAGCTGAAAGCTTCACGTTTCATCAACAATTAGCCCCAAATAAAAAAAAAAGTAGCACAATAAAAGGTCCTAAATCTTCTTTCTGAATAAGTTTATACCTAAATCAACGGTTAATAGTCAGTAATCTCCAAAATCAGAGCATGACAGACAGACTGACAGGGCAACTACTACTACCCTCTTGCGCATGCACTCTTAACAAACAAACAAAACAAAAACAACAACAACAACCACCACCAACCAACATTGTCTGTTGAAAATTTTTTAAGCAAATTAACTGTCTACCAGTCCCAAACTCACATCGTGACTTATAAAGGCCTGCAACTACCTCTATGAGGTCATAAGACTTACATTTGGTAATGGTCATCAATACTATACTGTATCATGCCAAGTTGCTTATGGCCTTAGTGGTTGTCATGGCTCCTATGACTTGTCCTAGTCTTATTCTATGAACTGCATGTGAAAAATGGCCATTTTTTCTTACCATCACTGCACACTGGTGGGACTAGCTAAAAATATTTGTACGCACATTTTATAGACACACACATTTAAATTTGACGTAAGACGTACACATTTTATACATTCCCCCGGAATCCTGGGGAAAGATACCAAACAGATACGTTAGGGAAACCAGACCCTTCTGAGCGGAGCGATTAGGTAAAGGGTCTGGCCAGCGAGACTACATGAAACCATGGGCCTAATACAAAATAGAAAATATAATATATTGAGTTGTATGCAATGATTATCTCCCCTTCATTGTCCAGGAGCACACTAAAGGATGTTAGGGTGGCTATGGGGAAAAGCTATGAGTGAGGATAATTTTGGTGGAGCATGTTTTAGAATAATTCAGTAACTAGAAACCATTCCAACATGCACCCACACTTTCTCACAAAGAAATGAAAATGTTCAAGAGTACTATGGAACAAACAAACTGACTAGCCCTTGTCATACTAAAACTACCACAAAATATCACTATCATAACTTAGAAAAAATTGTTCAGGAAACACAACTTCACCAGGGAAAAAAAATGATCTGGGTGACCCCCTGCAGCTAAAATACTTAGAAACCCACAGACTGCTAGCCATAAAACCACTTGCCCAGAAGCATAAGCCAGGTAGATAGCGAAAGCTTCCTTCAAGTTCACCAAGATACGGTAGCGTACCGTATTACGAATCGGTAGACTAGCGCGCAACAATAGTTTAGACGACCACTTCCAGTCGAGAGTTTTATTGGTAAAGCGTTTTTAACTTATTTAACCTGGCGATTCTTACCTACACATAACTGGAAAAGGGTTTTCCATGAGATAATGCAGTATCTTTGCGAGGCTGCTGTGGAGGAAACAGCCTTATTTTAACGGTCTAGCGTCTAGCGCAGCGAAGTACTTAGGGCCTGAGGGCGGTAGTTCACGATGCACAGAGCCGCCTATGTCTACGCAACAGTACTTAGCCTAACAAACATTTAACTAGCTACATTTTCATCAATGCCGTTGGAGGGACATTATAAACTCAAGGTGGGGTCACTATCTAATTGTGTCTTTCTCTGGAAGGACCTGAGTGATCAAGCAAAAAACTACACCAGTTATAAAACTGTGCAGTGGTATGTACACTGGATATGCTGGCGCTTATGAGGGATTCTTCTTCAATTAATCATCAGCCAAGTTATCCTTAACAGTTCCTAGCTTTCTAATTTTGCTTAATAATATAATGCAAGAAGTTAACTAAACAATTAGTTAAATGCATTTAATAGTTAACTAACAACATTTGGACCCTTCAGTAAACCATGAGTAAAACAAAGGTGTAAAAAAACAGACCTGTAAAACTACAGTAAAACATGGTACAATGTTTTACTTAAGGTTTCCTGTCAAGTAAAACTAAGTATGTTTTACTAAATGAGTAAACTATGCAATAAATCTTTAGTGTAATAGTTTCCTCAATTTAGTAAAACAAGCACCTTCAAGCAGTGAAATCGGTCCTGTCAGGTACCTGAAATTGTGCTCTATCATATACCACCATGTAGCAAGAAATGTACAGGAAATTCCGGGATTTCCTGCACTTTGACACAAGCAAACTGGATGGAATTTCCTTTGCCTTTCAAGCATCTATCATGCATGAGGAAACTCCACTTTTTTTGTAGTGAAGGCAAAATTCAATTGCTTATCTAGAAAATATTTAGGGGGAGTGATCTATAATTTTCACTGTGCCACAATCCACAAGTTGCTGCGACCAAACCCAACTTTTTGCACAGGCTTCACTGAACATGGCTGACCGGCTAGCTATGTAATAATTATTGATTTTGATATTACATTATGCAATACTTGTGAATATCAGCAAATTTACAAGAATTAATTTCCAATAACTGAATATCTTATTGGGTGGGCGTGACATGCCATCATATTCACCCCCTCCTTGGATCAGCCCCTGGATCAGTACAGTCAATCTAAACGAATTCCACAATGGCCATTCAAATTGGTACAGATCGCCAAATACACTTACAGAAGCCAGGATTGAGAGTAACCTAGTGAGTAAGCGCCAATTTTGAATGTAGTTACGTATAGTGTATATTATAACGTAAGTAAGTTAGATTCATAAGAATTGAGTTTTGCCAAAGTTTGTGTCCACTATGTGACACACACACAGTGAAAGTGATACTTTTACTCTACTGCGCTGATGCGTATGCAGGTATAAGCCATATTTTCCTCAGTTATCTTTCAAAATTACTAAATATAAAGTTAATATTCTACTATAAAACCACTAGACATGAAAAAAGATTTCGTAAATTTTAACTAAAAAAGTCTACAAGTTCAGTTTTTGAAAAATTCTACAGTTTAGGAAAAGAAGTGGACATTGAACTTTAGCTGATTATGGCCACCGGGCTGCTGCTTGTACTTTGCTCCTGAATTGGTGACATGCTCAAATTCCTCAGATACTACCCTGTTGACGATCATTTGCATCTGATCCAAAGGATTACTCTTGCTTTTCTCACATAGTGTCTTACAGAGAGTGCGAACATACCATGATCCTCGCTTGACACTTCTGTATGCTTTGTCACCGGGTGCTGTAGCATAAGATATATAAGTGTCTGCTCGTCGACTCGTCTGGATTCCACCGTCAGACTGTATGTCTGTGCGGACATGGAGTTTGGTATCGACTGGAATTGTACCAGACTTCTCACCTTGACAGGCTTGAATGAAAAACATTTTAGGACGGCCCCTCAGCTTTTTGCTTGCTCCTAGACCTGCCTCCATGTACTCGATTGTGACTGGCTCATTGTCTGTTGCATAGATAACAGTTTTATCGCCGTGGGATAAAATGCAGCATACGAATGAGTCGTTAGCCAAATCTGGAGACTTTTTCTTGGCAGTGTAGAGGAAAGCATCAATGTCCATAAATATGTCTTGAATATATTCAAAGGTCAAATCTCTGCGAACTTCAACATGGTAACCCAGATACTGCCAAGTCTGAATGAGATTGTACTCATCACGTTCAGTTCCATCTCTTTTATCTAAGCCGCCTTCAAAATTTTCGTTGTTAATGATCAGGCAAACTCCATGCTTCTTATTGGTCATGTCGTAGTATCCCAAATCAAGCTTAGGAATGTTCACTGCTGGCTTGATATCCAACGCTTCCACCTCATCTGGTGAGAACTGGAGCTTGAGCAAAGGTATAACTGCACCACGATCTTTAGCTGGAAATCTGTCCCAATTATCTTGTTTCTTGTGGCGGCTATCACTTTCTGAATATGCAAACATAATTAAGGAATTCATAGCATAGACTACATTTTAATTTGTAAAATTTATGAGATTTACTAATGGAAATTTAATTACCTTCCTCTCTTTCCTTCTCATCTACTGGAACTGGGATTATTTGTACTGCAGAGTCCTGGTTAGCTAAATAAAATATAATTGAATTGAGTTCTAGCACTTGAATATATCGACAAGATGACAAGTATCACATACCTGGATCAGCTTTTTTTGCTACCTGTATTGAAGCAGCAACAAAAACAACAATAATAAATGTAATAAATTTGTGTAGATATAATTATTATGAATGGTGAAAATAATAGCATTAAATGATTTGGAATTTGTGTGATGTGTATGAATATAGTACCTCTCTCAAAACACTTCTCATGGCAAAGTATCCAGCTCCCACAAATCCAAATTCCTTCAGTTCTGTTTCTGTCAGATCAGCAAAAACCCTCCCACTAATGTTTTTGCCTGTATAAAATATATATTTTTGTTGCTAAACAATGACTCAAAGTAAGATAGTTGGAATACAAACTACATAATCCAGATACTTGCAATGAACACCTTACCTACAATAACATCACCATTATCATCGGACAAGTGATTTTCGTTCTTCATCCATACAGAAAATTCTACTGGAGAAAGTTTCTTTGAGAATTCCTTTGGAGCAAGAGCTGAAAAAAATGAAAATATTAAGCAAAAATAAATATACGTCAGCTGTAAATGTGTTAAAAGCTATTACTTTTATTCTTTTAAACCTTCTCATATTATATTTTTACTAGCAAGTACCCTGCCACATAGTTGCGCTTGACATATTGCAAAGTAAGAATGCAGTAATCTTGCTCAGTTATCATTCTGTACCATTGGTTAAGGTTACATAAGTTTCCCTCTCCTACTCTCTTTTTTCTGAGCTATCTAAGCTTTTCTTCTACCCCACCTCTCCTGACTTCAGCTCTTCTTCTTGAGTCTTGGAGCCCCCTTTCACTTTGTCTATCTTCTGAATTTCTGTCCCACTTTGAGAAACTTTTGTCTTCTACTTTATACTTTAGCCTTTCTTTTGGAAACTAACCCCCGCCAGTACTCATCAATTTGTCATGGGGTGCTATGTAGCTATCTATTAACAACTTATATTTAATAGTATTCAAGATATAATTCCGTGTTGCCAACAGCACACAACATCCACGTGACATAGAAATGAGTTGATTGTTAGTATGGTAAGTATCGTGACATGAATAATACTACGTGCTAATATAAGTTCCACTACAGATTCAACATGCTTTTTAGTTATAATTAATCGCTCGCCTCTTTGCCTTCTCTTTCCTTCCATTTTAAACTTACACTGCCTTACCTCGCCGATTCCATTCGCTTTTTAGTTACGATTAATTGCTTTTCAGTTACGATTACTCGCCTTTTACCTTCTCTTCCGTACTTTTGCCTTCCTTTCTTGAAACCTACGCCGTCTTCCATCGTCTATTGCACCTGCTTTTTAGAAGTAACCAGCATGTTCTACTGAATGTGACGATACTTTACCTTCCATAAAGAGACGATGCTTTACCGAACCGTAAAAATCTCATGAATCATTCATAGATACACACACCGTACACACACCGTCAGTCGTCGTCAGTCGTCGTCGTCATTACTGACACACAAGCGTATTAATTATATAAATGGTCTAGAGATGATCTGTGAGATAAATTATATGAGTATGTGTGTAATTTGTGGCTCATATAGCTTTATAGGCTGCTTGTACAAAATCATATTTTCACATTGAAATTTTTAAAATATTAACAAAACTTTCAGAATCTTAATCGGTTCTTGTAAGAACTTGCAGGAATTTATACATGATTTATTTCTTAACAAAACTTATAGGATCTTAATCAGTTCTTGCAAGATCTTGTTAGTACAAATAGGATCTTGTCCATTCTTATAGGATCCTACTGATCCTGTAAGATCTGACAAGATCTTACGGGATTTTTTTTGCTGGGAAGGAAGGGGAGAGGCAGTGCCAAAGCATGAAATGCAGCTGCATGAGAGCTGGTATGCTATGTGTGTCTGCATGCGGTGTTTGCTGTGGACACTGTAGCTAGCAATGGAGTGCATACCCTCCAACTTTTCCAAAGGAGCTTCAGGGACCATAGCCACACCCGCCACTAATTATCTAAATAAGTACGATTAAGGCTAATAAATAGGTGTAGTATTTAAATTATATTGGATTTTTGAAAGTTTAAAAAAATTTCTGTGGAAAAGAATAATGAATTTTTTCATTATCAAGTGCTTACTCAATGAGGACAGAGATAGTGCATGGAACTTTATTCTAATTCATCTAAGTTTTACGATAGTTGTATACAACTACCTCAAACCTTGGAAGAGATTTAAATTTGATGTATCAAAATATATATCCAACATTATTCCCTACACTAAATGACTGTTCATTGTAATAGTAAATTGCTGTTGCTTATGTTTATGTATTTATTTTATAGTCATTATTATACAAAGTTTGTTGTGCTAGCTAGAAAGTAGTAAATAACCACTACTTTATTACTGCTTTTACCTTTAGAGCTTCTCCCTATACCAGGGAATTGTTGAGGCCAGCTAAAATCAAAATGGCATTGCCTTCTGGCTCTAAGGACCGCAATCGCTCATGTCAACCTCTACAATAACCGTGAATCTACTCCTGCATTTGTGATACTGACGATCTTTTCCCATTTCGCGTAGAGACACCCTTTACCTTTTGCCGGTTAAAGTAACTTTCCGGGACAAATAGTAGTCTCTTCCGGACCGGGGACAAAGTTAACAAATCCGGGACGGTCCCGGACATTGCGGGACGGTTGGAGCCTATGGGAGTGGATGTGGAGGAGGTTGACAGTGATGAGGACGAAATGGACATTACATGTATTTAGTCATAGTAAAAGTTATAATCAGATTCTTAGACATTGTGGGATATAAAGACGTCATTTCAATAACATTTTTGACCTTTGACCTTATTTGGAAGTCAAGGTTTGGTCTTTTATGTCCAATTTTATTTTTTGGCTCCTCCTTGGGTAATTCCGTACATTTTGACGCCTGGATCACCCCCCTGACATCTTCCGTTGCTGAGATACAATTTTATATGCAATAGGCCAGGGTTAATGACCTTATAAGGTAAATTCCCCACCCCCTATCGCACCTAGCTTTTTTTTTGGTAAATCTTGATATCCATACCTACACAAATCAGTTGAAACCAGCTTGTTTTAAAATTTTTCACAGATGAAATTTAAAATGGGGATACTAAGTCCAGCTAGCCATTTTTTACTCTTGGATATTGTAATGGGCTGCCAGGTTGATTTTACTTCTGACTCCTCATTGGTGTAAGAAAATGGGGGGGAGGGGGAGGGGAGGGGGGGGAGGCGGGGCTCCAAGAGCATGTGTTTTGTAGTTTATGTGAGAACTCACGTTTGATTGCACCCCAAAATTATTAATGCAGTAGTAGTTAAATTCTGCAATAAGCTGCTCCCACTTCCCTCCCTTAGTCCATTCATAATTCCATTATTGTAATACAGGCATGCTTACAAATTGTGCATATATGTGAGCCTGGGTTGTTTGTTTCTGTTTGTGTGTGTGTGTGTGTGTGTGTGTGTGTGTGTGTGTGTGTCTGTGTGTGTGTGTGTGGCTGTGTGTGTAGTGGTTGTGTCCTGGGCTCAGGGCCTCAGTGCACAGGGCCTGCAGTGAAGCAATTACAACTGAATTTTTTTTTCTTTCCTTTTTTTAGAAATCCCAGATGGGTGTAAATATATTTGTTACATGGATGATTCCTGATTGTGGGTAGGTTGGTGGACCTTATCAACCTTCTGAAGGGGATGAGTGCAGAGAGTTGTAGATTGATAGTCTATGGTTGGCCACCAGTGGCTTATAGGTGTTGCCAGCACCTAACCCAGATAGCCAAGATCTACCACTGGGAACCTGGTCCCAGGCTGAATGGCTAAGGGTCACAGCTGCCTGGAGAGCAGCCTTCCAGGTGTTATGTATAAATATTTAATCAGGTAAATTCACCTTGTAGCCTCTGCTTTATTTGATGTAGTTCAAATCTGTTTGACACACAAAATCTAAATTATTACATTTGAGTATTTTGTGAAACTTTGGCAGGTAGCTATAATGCCTTACACAAGTTTAGACAAAGTAAATAGTGAACCAGCATCCGGCACTCCCCATGTATTTTATGCACATGGACACAAAGTCGTGGACAACTTTAACATGTGACAGTACCTGGGAAAAGGGACCAATACGTAAAATCAAAAATGTACAGTAGGTCTGAACAACAGACAAAAAATTTTTTTTTTTGGTATTTCCTATCCTTTAGCTATATACTGACACCAAAGCACTCCCTGATGGAATCTATCCAGCCTGTAATTGAAACCCTGGGAGTTCAATTTGTTGCCTAGCAACAAATTACCTGGTTTTGAAAGGGGTTCAATATGTTGCCTAGCAACAAATTACCTGGACACTGGAAAATCTTGGTCAAGTTCTTATAAATTGTGTTATAGCATTGTAGCTGGTAGAATCAGAAATAATAAAAGTGAATAATCAAGCTATATAAGTTGGTGTGGTTATTTAAGAGGTCTTGAAGTTGGAGTCTTGCAGACCAGGAGGCTCTCCTATCCCAGGCCAGACCCTTACCTATAATCACTCTGCTAGGAAGGGTCTGGTTACTCCAACGCACCTGGTTGGTAATAGTGGAATGCAATTAAACCTTGGGGGGGGGGGATTGTTACCGGCCTGTCATAAATCTTTGCGAGCTGGTGTTGTATAATGGAGGTTCTACCTGAGGCTGTGCCAGTAATGTGCGAATCAGTCACTTCAATTATTGTCCTTATTTTGGAACTCCATTTTTTAGGACACTTTTCAGCTTGGAGCACATAGAAGAACAAGTGCAGAGGTGGGATTAGCTAATAATATTTGTACACACATTGTATAGACGCCCACACACAATTAAACTTGACATAAGAAGTACACATTTTATACGAAAGAAGTACACATTTTATACGTGTCTCCTCCTGGTACGATGGTAGCCCATAGTATCTTAATGGATGGGCAAGAGTTTCCATTTTAGGCCGATCATTGTTACTACTATATTGCTGGATGCTATGATCACTCAGTAACTTGCATTACAGAGGAAGATATTGGAATTAGAATTTAAATTGTTATCAATGAGGTAAGATGTACAACCACGTTTAGCAACGAAAAAGTACGATGTGTGTGATATACATGTATGCAGCTAGCAGACAGAATTTGTAAAAAGTATGAGTGAGCATCTGCTTGTTTATTAAGGAGCAAACACATTCATATACACTTATTAATTATTGCTAGATAGGGTTACATAAGCAATATTACCCAAATAACATAATTTAGCAAAAATAAGTGACATATGTTTTAGTTATGCATTTTTATTGGGATTATGAAACACCATTTACTTTATATTAACTTGTTTTTGTTTGTCTAGATTTGAATGCAGTTGTGCAATTCATTACTGGATCTCAAAGTACAGCTGGTTCTATCATGGTGTCATTTTCTAGGGATGTCGATGCTATTTCAGCAAATACTTGTGGTCGACAACTAACACTGTCAACTGACATTCCGGATCAAACTCTTTTCAATACTGCTCTAAAAATATTTATCAGTGAAAATTCGTTTACAATGGTGTAGTAATTATTATACATGAATATTTTCATTTGCTCAAAATAACATAAGATATTATTGAGAAGTATTAGTCTCAACTATTATGTGTTATTGAACATGGCATGTTAAAATTGCAGGCCATTCTCTAATGTAGGTCTGACCATGCTTCCGAACGTGTGTATTTCCTTGTAAGTACATTATTTATACTTAGTTACTTTTTAAAAAATTTCAACTGAAAATTTTTATAGCACACAAATAGAAGTAATAGGTACCTACAATTTTTGAGGAAATATTTGTAAAATTTATACTAAAAATTTTGCTAGTAACTTTTGCAAACCTTGCAGTGAAGCTCCAGAGTCTGGTGGGTTAGTTGAATCTTTCCCTGCAATAACTCCTCCCTTATCCTTATAAGCTTTTTCCAGAATATCAACTGTATTCTTAGCATTCGTTTTTTTGCGAATAATCTCCAAAAACTTCAGAAATTTATCGTCAACTTCATCAATGCTGCTTGCCAACTTCTTAAACACGATGTCCACTTTTGTGTTCTCAGGAAGCACTGCTAATGGATCAGTGACATTCTCATACTCGGTCTTGGGTAGCATTTTCTTGTCCCTCAATATCCTCGTCATTACATCAAAGTTGTTCTTTATGGTAATTTTAACTTGATTTTGCTCCTTCTGCAATGCTTCATAACCTGGCTTGGGCTTCTCTTCCTCTTCAGATGACATTTTTTAGATCTAAAATATCATAGTGATTATTGTAAGTCAAAACAATGGCTAATTTGAATGAATTTACACAGGGGCGGATGTAGAGGGGGGGGCTCGTCTGGTGTTGTACGAGCCCCACCCTTTTCAGATTGAGCCCTCATTTTTAGCTACTGTATTTATTGCCTGTAACTGGAAATATAATTATAATAGCAATCACTTTTGTTCGTCGTTGTTTTCCTTGTTGCTACTCCAACAATAATTGCAATCTCATTTTGAATGCACCTCTACTTATTGATATGCTGAGTCAGAATTTTTAATACTTGTGTCCTTATACAATATGGCAGACCAAATTCGTAGTGTATCAAAGCAGAACGAGTCCATTCTGGACAGCATTTAGTAGTTGTTGCTTATTCAATTTTTTTTCTTTATGGCTGAATTTGACAATTATATAAATCTACTTTCATCACTAACTAAAATCTCTTGGCATTTTCATTTTATCTCGTGAAATAGTGTATTTTTTCATGATTAATTGTTCCTATTTACTAAGGGTTGGCAAATTATGCTGACATGATTTTGAGCATAATAAGTGATTTTCTTATGCTAGCATGATTAGTATAACTGTGAGAATAATGAGCTAGCTAGTTTTTTGGAAAATATTATAATACTGTAACAATAGCAACTTGAAGTAGTCTTCCAGACACTGGCTTTGGGACTTTTTAAATGAATTTTTGAGTTTACTAACTACCCTCTGTGTTGGTAGCTAATTCTATTTGAAGATTCCAATATTACTTTCTGTAAGCAATAAAATACTTTCAGATCCAGCACTGTTTACAATCAAGATGCGGATCAAAAACTTCAATTATAAACAGTGGCCATATCAGGATTCAGATTAGTCATGTGTACAAGGATTCTTATAGTTGTGAATGTACTTTAGGTGACCTTTGAACTCTGTGCACGAGCATGTTTCCAGTATATTAATCACTAAAATGATTTCATTGCTAGCATAGCATATAAATAAGGCACATAATTCGCCAACCCCTACTATTCTTTCTTTATTCTGGACACAATACTTTTGTAAATTATTGGTATTGCTCTTAGTTTTAATTTTATCCTTCCTGATTTCAGCAGTTCATTCATTTCCGGTTGGTCACATTATAATGTTAATTATTGTGTAAATGAATATTAGAATATTATAATTAGTCTTATAGGAAATACAATATGGCCAACATTTTACCATAAGTAGTTATAGCTATTTCACCCCTTGAAACGAGCCCCCTCTAAATCCTAGATCCGTCCCTGACAGTGTGTTGGTAGGAAGTGGAAACTAGTTAAAATAATTTCAGTAAACCATGACATAAAAGTTTACTATGGTGTTTTTCCTTTGGGTATTAAACTACCAAATGGAAGTAATGCTAAGGAGAAATAATTATTTAGAGAATATTGATCTGTAGTGCTAATTCAGCAGTTCATCCAGACTAGCAACAGACAGCAGAGATTGGCCCAGGAGATAGAGAGTGGAGTAGAGTACAGGATTCTATCTAGTAGTGAAGGGGGAGGGAAACACTTTACCAAATTCCCAGGTTCCACCCAAAATTCTCAGCTTACCTAACAATATTTGCATGTTATATGCAGTATAGCTACCATGGTAACTAGGTCCAGTCAAAAATGACAGCATTAGCTCTAAGTAATTTTAAGGTAATTCACAAAAAACAAAAAATCGTTTTCCCCAGATATGGTGGACTTAGCCGAACCACACACCCCGACAAAATTTAAAGATAGAACCCTGGACTACTACATAAATTAGAGAGTAAAGTGATACTGGAAAGGGTGAGTAGTAATAGTGCTACAGAATATTATTGATTCTTACAAGAAATAGACAGTACTACAGGGGAAAAAAAGTGCTACAGGAAAAATGTGCTACAGGAAATAGAGAGTGCTACAGGATGTTACAAACTAGAGAGTTTATAAAAGTTTAAACCTCATCTACCAAACTTTTCCACTTTACATTTTAATTATAAATACATATTGATCTAATGATAGTAACTAAGATTAAACGGACTTGTAAATAACTCTGGATATCTCACCCTATGGAATCTTAGATGATAGAGTCTGTACTTTAGTCAGTGACTGGAGCTTTAAAACAGTTTCAAATTCCTTTTTGTGTTTCTCTGGTTTGAGGTAACCCTACAAGATAACAAAAAACATTTTCACCTGAATTTATATAACATAATTCAAAAAGGTAAATCAATTCCTACTGTTCTAATAAAATAAAAAATATAAAAAAACCGCTACTGACAGATCTTTAGATCTGATCTCAATGACAGATTGCACTTTTTCCTTTGTTTGTTGCTGACTAAAATCATGTAACATTTTAGTAACACAACCCTTGAATTTTCCACTCCTTCTTCTGTAGAATCAGTAGGATCAAATTTTGTGCTACTACTGTACCACCCATATCTTCACAAATAATATTTCTAGTTTGTCTATTTGATTCATCCGTAGCAATGTAATGTACATAAACAACCAAACAACCAAATAACACAAATAATACAGATTTACTAAATGGTCCAGACATACAAGCTTACAAAAAACCAGCGGATATTGCAGTTGTAAGTGGTTCCATATCGATACTACCTAACGATGGACAAACAACCATTAGTGGTTTTGTGGCTCACGTGACTGGTTTACACTCTGCACCATTACTATAAGATGAACAGATGACAGAGAATGGACCAGAACACACAAGTCTAGTGTTCTGCTTATTAAAAATTATGAAGCAATATATGCCTATGAAATATTATAGAAAAAGTGTTGGGTAATTTGGAGGATGCCTAAATGAAGGTATACATAGTACTTTACTTGATCCCTCAGGCAAGAGTCTTCACTCAGTTCCTCACACAAGCTTGTTCAACCACACATACCTCAAAGAAATACCATATTATAAGATCTACCCAAGCTAGCTATCATTCAACTCTGGCAACATTATACACAACAACAAGCACCAGCAGTAAATTTCCTTTTGTCGGTATGTACTCCAACTTCTAAGTCATTCTTTTAACTATATCTCAATTAACATGACTGCAAAATAGTAATGACCTCATTATTTTATAACTAATAATGTTTTCTCTGTCTTTATCTTACCCTCATTTCTAACCAGCCCCCCTTCGCCTTTTTAGCCAAGAATGACTGAACTTAGTTTTGTAGTAACTGTATTAGAATTATAAGGCTACTGTATCAATTTCAACAAGCTACCTCTGATTAAAAATTACATACCTTAATTTATATAGCCAATTAATTAGCCAATTGGAAGCCTCTGTACTGCAGCCAGTGACTGGCCACTTCTCTGGTTCAAAACAATCCTGCAAGTATATATATGAATTGTGTCAAATGCTGCAAGGCTGAATAAAACTATTTAGACTTACTATAACTTCTGACTAAGTTGTAGAAGATATTCCACCTCTGGTAGAACTAAATTGTAATATGTATTACAATTTTCTAAGCATCCTTAATTTTATAGCTCCAGACCTGGAATGAGCTAAATGCAGGCAAGCCTCTTTTATTTATAATTATCTGACAGGAAGTCAATACCATATTTTGTGGGAAAAGCCTTAGCTACAGGATGTAGTTTTCATTGCTATAGTTTACCTAAAAAATGAGACCTGTGTTCAGGATGTGTGACTACTACCTATTAGATTGTCTCCTTAATTTTTTGTCAGCAGGCATGAACGTAGTTGGGCGGAGCCCGACCTCCCTGCTGAAGGGAGAGGTCGGGTAACAAGCTTACCTGGGTTTGTTCCTGCTGAGTCATCTAATTCCCTTTGCAATTAACCACACTGCAATCTGATTGGACTGCAGGGAACAAACCCGGGTATAGGCTTGTTACCCGACCTCTCCCTTCAGCAGAGGTCGGGCTCCGCCCAACTAGCATGAACGTTGTTGTTGTCGTTGTTTTTTCTTGATGGTCAGCAAACAGAATGACCATTAGTAGATCCCTTGGAGACAAGACTGGGTATAACTAGTTTTTAATAATAGCAAATTTCTCGTTCTAACTAGTGGTGTGCTTGAGCACAAATGGCGAGCGAGCCTTAAACTACACTATTGTTAAACTATTGATTTTAACAACTAACATTCAAACTAGCTACTAAAATAAAGTCGAGTTGTTAAATTACGCATATGCGGTAAAGGGGATTCAATGCCATACTAACCGCTCCCCTCAAATGTTTGAATTGAAAAAGAAGCAACAAACTCAAGTCACGTTGTTTAAATTTTTCATTGTGATATTCTTAATAGTAGTTGTAATGCACAATACTTTCACACAACTGAAAATACCTACGCAAGACTTACCTTCGTGGTTCTCTAGTGGACAATGCAAATGTATCTTTACAATTTCAGGAAATTATGCTGAAATCTTGGTTATGTCCCGTAATCGATGTAAATGGCCCTACTCAATAATTTTAGTCTGACTGCTTTTAGTCAAGCTTTGCCCAACATACTACAAATAGTGATACAAAAAGGGCAAGGCTATCTAATATTAAATTTTGACTGCACGTAAAATTTTATTTCTTTTTAACAAGTTGTGTTTTCAAGGTGCAAAATTGAGCAAATTGTTGAGGACCGCAATATAAAAATATAAATTTATTTGTTACATTCATGAAAATTCATGAATATAACCTATTCTTCTATGATACAATATAATCATTTCACACTCTGTAAGGTCTAGCCAAAAAGCGAAGTTTACAAATTGCAAACTAGCTCGTTAACTACTAGTTCGCGCGTAGTTACCGAGCGGTTAACAAATTTTGGAACTCCGTCGTTGACGCCTGGAACGGACACTAGTTAACAAGCTAGTTAACAAACCTCGCAAACTTCTCTGAAAACTCGCTGTTAACCACGCGGACAAGTCTGTAATGTTTTGGTAACCTGCATGACAAGTCTGCAACTTTTTGGCAACTACTTTGACAAGGCTGCAACTTTTTGGCAAACTACTTTGACAAGGCTGCAACTTTTTGGCAACTTCTTTTTGACAAGTCTGTAACTTTTTGGCAACTTCTTTGACAAGGCTGCAACTTTTTGGCAACCAATTTGACAAGGCTGCAAACTTCTTGGCAATTGATTTAATTTCTTAGAAACATCTATGTTAACCACTTTGGCAACCATATAAAAATATCAGGAAAAATCAATATGGTCATATAATTTAAATACATAGTAATAATTATTAATTGTTAATGAATGATCTATAATTATGACAACCATATAAAAATATTAGAAAAAATCAATATGGTCATTAATATAATTTAAATACTGCATAGTAATATTGTTAATGAATGATCTATAATTAAACTTTTTAATCGTTCTTTTCAAAAGAGAATTCAGTCACTCCATCTACATACACAAACAACATCATTGATAAATAGACAAAATATATAATAGACTACATTAAAACTGTGTCTTACCACTTCCATCTTCACTTTCATTATTTTGTCCTGGAAAAAACAACAACATAGTTAATGATTCAGTGATAGCTAAAATATAGTTCAAATAAGTGAAAATGCTATACTTGGCCAAACCATTTTATTATAGCTAATAAAGTTATCTTAAAACTGTTACTTAGCAAATACATTGGTGAGTTTATAGCTTTCTTTAATACAGACATTATATGTGAGCTGCTCTGTGAAAACCAGACATTTCCCTAAAAACACAATTGTACATTACGGCTAAAAGTATGAAAAAAGTGAATTATTTTGAATTTTATTTTTTTCCATAATTATAAACTTCTAACCTTTGTCTAGTTCTCTGCCAAGTTTCATTTTCTAAAGTGATCGTTTTCTTGGCAAGTGAGCATGTCAAAAATGGGAACTCTAAAGTTAGCCATTCTCCTCGAATTTCCAATTGGAGTGTCACGAACAATAAACATTTTGAAGTTACCGACTTCAAACGTGTGTAAGTTTAAAACGCTCAAGCACACGCCGGCGGCAAATAGCTTATTTTAAAGCAGAAGGTATGATTTTTCTGAAAATGCCTAAATCTCAATTTTGAATTTTTAGGCAAACACCTGGTTTTCGCAGAGCCCCTCACATATGGGAGTGCATTAAAATGGCCAATTTAATTTAAACTTAACTGACATTTGGACTTTTGCCGAAGTCCCTCAGGGGTCAACTGAGGTCGAACTCTCTTTGGTGGTGTAATATACACAATATAAACAGTAAGATTATTGGTGGACCCTGAAAGATTTTTCGTGCAGCATAAACCAGCCATGGCAATTCAACTGTACTTCACCCAATTCAACCATGAATTGATGCCTTCTCAAATCTAACTTAACTCAGTCCATGCTTAAAGCAAATTGATGGCAAACCATACTTTACCCAATTCATGGCCACTTGTACTTGACACAATTCATGTCACTGTACTTTACCCAATTCATTATCACTGTACTTTACCCAATTAATGGTCACTGTATTTTACTCAATTCATGTTCACTGTACTTTTTATAACCCAATTCATGTTCACTGTACTTAACCCAATTCATGGTCCCTGTACATTACCCAATTCAGACCTCTCAACTCTCACGCATTCTGCGTGAGTTACACGCATTCCATCATTTAATCACGCTCACACGCATTGAAGTTATAGTCTCTCGCAATTTTAGTAGATTTCAATAATGTGGGCGTGGTTGAACTATTGCGCAACACGAATAGAAAATGACTAGTGCTGGTGAAGAGTTTTAACTATTTGAGACCAAAATATAAGGGAATAGAATAAAAGGCAAGAGAATAGTAGTAGCTTTTGCTCTATAGGATTCTTAATAATCATTTTTCTATTCTCCTACAAAGAATTAGCTAGCTGTTGAACTCGAACGGTTCTTGTGATTCAGGTTCTCAAGTCAGATCTTTAACAAGCTGTAGAACCTTCTGTGACTGTCAATACTAGCAGTGTTCACTCTAGACCTGCCAGGTATTCCATCATTGGTTGCTTACATGAAATAAAATTAGCCCCATGCTCAACAAACCAATATAATTCTACCATAGCAACCAAAGTGCATGGGCGTGTATCACCAAGCAAGACTGTTTTCCACATCTCACTCATTTGACACTCGTCTCACTCATTTTACACTAAACTGTCACTCTTTTGCAAATATTGAGGTTGACGTCTCTGCAATTCATTATCACTGTACTTTACCGAATTCATGGTACCTGTACTTTACTGATCACTGTAATTGACCCACTTCATGGTCACAGTACTCTACCCAATTCATGGCCACTCGTACTTTACCCAATTCATGGCCACTCGTACTTTACCCAATTCATGGCCACCAGTACTTTACCAAATTCATGGTCACTGTACTTTACCCAATTCATGGTCACAAAAACTTTACCCAATTCATGGTCACTGTACTTTACCCAATTCATGGTCACTGTAATCTACCAAATTCATGGTCACTGTACTCTACCCAATTCATGGTCACTGTACTCTACCCAATTCCTGGTCTCACTGTACTTTACCCAATTCCTGGTCACTGTACTTTACCCAATTCCTGGTCACTGTACTTTACCCAATTCATGGTCACTGTACTCTACCCAATTCATGGTCACTGTACTTTACCCAATTCATTATCCTTGTACTTTACTTTACTCAATTCATTATCACTGTACTTTACCCAATTCATGGTCACTGTACTTTCCTCAATTCATGGTCACTATACTTTCCTCAATTCATGGTCACTATACTTTCCTCAATTCATGGTCACTGTACTTTACCCAATTCATGGCCATCAGTACTTTACCCAATTCATGGTCACTGTACTTTACCCAATTCATGGTCACAAATACTTTACCCAATTCATGGTCACTGTACTTTACTCAATTCATGGTCACTGTACTCTACCCAATTCATGATCACTATACTTTACCCCATTCATGGTCACTGTACTTTACCCAATTCATGGTCACTGTACTCTACTCAATTCATGGTCACTGTACTTTACCCCATTCATGGTCACTGTACTCTACCCAATTCATGGTCACTGTACTTTACTCAATTCATGGTCACTGTACTCTACCCAATTCATGGTCACTGTACTTTACTCAATTCATGGTCACTGTACTCTACCCAATTCATGGTCACTGTACTTTACCCAATTCATGGTCACTGTACTTTACCCAATTCATGGTCACTGTACTTAATTCAATTCATGGTCAATGTACTCTACCCAATTCATGGTCACTGTACTTAATTCAATTCATGGTCAATGTACTCTACCCAATTCATTATCACTGTACTTTACCCAATTCATGGTCACTGTACTTTACCCACTTCATGGTCTAATCCAATCTGTCCCTTTACCAAGTCCATACTCTCCCCTTACCCAGTCCATACTCTCCCTTTACCCAGTGCACACTCTCCCTCTACCCAGTCCATACTCTCCCTTTACCCAATCCATATTCTCCCTTTACCCTATCCATACTCTCCCTTTACCCAATCCATATTCTCGCTTTACACAGTCCACACTTTCGCTTTTCCCAGTCCATACTCTCCCTTACCCAGTCCATACTCTCCCTTACCCAGTCCATTCTATCCCTTTACCCAATCCATACTCCCGCTCTGCCAAGTCCACAATATCCCTTTACCCAGTCCATACTCGATCTCCCTTTACCCAATCCAAACTCCCGCTCTGCCAAGTCCACAATATCCCTTTACCCAGTCCATACTCTCCCTTTACCCAGTCCACACTCTCCCTATAAACAGTCCACACTCTCCCTATAAACAGTCCAGTCTCCCTATAAACAGTCCACACTCTCCCTATAAACAGTCCATACTCTCCCTATAAACAGTCCATACTCTCCCTTTACCCAGTCCATACTCTCCTTTTACCCAGTCCATATTCTCGCTTTACACAGTCCACACTTTCGCTTTTCCCAGTCCACACTCTCGCTCTACCCAGTCCACACTCTCCCTTTACACAGTCCATACTCTCCCTTTACTCAGTCCATACTCTCCCTTTACCCAATCCATATTCTCACTTTACAGTCCACACTTTCGCTTTTCCCAGTCCACACTCTCGCTCTACCCAGTCCACACTCTCCCTTTACACAGTCCATACTCTCCCTTTACCCAGTCCATACTCTCCCTTTACCCAGTCCATACTCTCCCTTTACCCAGTCCAAACTCCCTTTACTCAGTCCACACTCTCTCTTTACCCTATCCATACTCTCTCTTTACCCTATCCATACTCTCCCTTTACCCAATCCATATTCTCGCTTTACACAGTCCACACTTTCGCTTTTCCCAGTCCACTCTCGCTCTACCCAGTCCACACTCTCCCTTTACACAGTCCATACTCTCCCTTACCCAGTCCATACTCTCCCTTTACCCAGTCCAAACTCCCTTTACTCAGTCCACACTCTCTCTTTACCCTATCCATACTCTCCCTTTACCCAATCCATATTCTCGCTTTACAGTCCACACTTTCGCTTTTCCCAGTCCACACTCTCGCTCTACCCAGTCCACACTCTCCCTTTACACAGTCCATACTCTCCCTTACCCAGTCCATACTCTCCCTTTACCCAGTCCAAACTCCCTTTACTCAGTCCACACTCTCTCTTTACCCTATCCATACTCTCCCTTTACCCAATCCATATTCTCGCTTTACAGTCCACACTTTCGCTTTTCCCAGTCCACACTCTCGCTCTACCCAGTCCACACTCTCCCTTTACACAGTCCATACTCTCCCTTACCCAGTCCATACTCCCGTTCTGCCAAGTCCACAATCTCCCTTTACCAAGTCATACTCTCCTTTTACCCAGTCAACTCTCCCTATACACAGTCCACACTCTCCCTATAAACAGTCCATATTCTCCCTTTTCCCTGTCCATACTCTCTTTACCTAATCCATATTCTCCCTTTTCCCAGTCCATACTCTCCCTTTAAATAGTCCATATTCTCCCTTTTCCCTGTCCATACTCTCTCTTTACCTAATCCATATTCTCCTTTTACCCAGTCCACTCTCCCTATACAGTCCAAACTCTCCCTATAAACAGTCCATACTCTCCCTTTACCCAGTCCATACTCTCCCTTTACCCAGTCCAAACTCCCTTTACTCAGTCCATACTCTCCCTTTACCCAATCCATATTCTCGCTTTACACAGTCCACACTTTCGCTTTCCCAGTCCACACTCTCGCTCTACCCAGTCCACACTCTCCCTTTACACAGTCCATACTCTCCCTTTACCCAGTCCAAACTCCCTTTACTCAGTCCACACTCTCTCTTTACCCTATCCATACTCTCCCTTTACCCAATCCATATTCTCGCTTTACACAGTCCACACTTTCGCTTTTCCCAGTCCACACTCTCGCTCTACCCAGTCCACACTCTCCCTTTACAGTCCATACTCTCCCTTACCCAGTCCATACTCTCCTTTTACCCAATCCATACTCCCGCTCTGCCAAGTCCACAATCTCCCTTTACCCAGTCCATACTCTCCTTTTACCCAGTACACACTCTCCCTATAAACAGTCCAAACTCTTCCTATAAACAGTCCACAATCTCCCTTTACCCAGTCATACTCTCCTTTTACCCAGTCCACACTCTCCCTATACAGTCCACTTTCCCTATAAACAGTCCATATTCTCGCTTTACCCAGTCCATATTCTCCCTTTTCCTTGTCCATACTCTCTCTTTACCTAATCCATATTCTCCCTTTTCCCAGTCCATACTCTCCCTTTAGATAGTCCATACTCTCCCTTTATCTAATCCATATTTTCCCTTTTCCCAGTCCATACTCTCCCGTTAGATAGTCCATACTCTCCCTTTATCTAATCCATATTCTCCCTTTTCCCAGTCCATACTCTCCCGTTAGATAGTCCATACTCTCCCTTTATCTAATCAATACTCTCCTCTTTACCTAATCCATGCTCTCCCCTTACCCAGTCCATACTCTCTCTTTACCCAGCCCATATAGTAGGTAATGGGTAACCAGCAGGAATAAGGTAAAGGGACACTGTGGTGTTTTTTAGAAACGTTTCCACATGGTATTCCACACATACATAGTTAGGATTCTCCTATTCTTAATTATGCACGAGTATCACAATACAGGGAATTCACAAAACTAGTAGGTAAAGGGTAACCAACAGAAACATGGTAAAGGGCAACAAGCAGAAACATGGTAAAGGGAAAATAGCAGAAACATGTAAAGGAAAACCAGCAGAAAAGTGGTAAAGGGAATCAAGCAGAAAAGTGGTAAAGGGAAACAAGCAGAAAAGTGGTAAAGGGAAACCAGCAGAAAAGGAAAACCAGCGTACCAAGGGTGCAAACCCTCAGTGCATTATTACATTACTAAGATTTCTTCAGATTACTTTAACTTCTAACTACCGAGGACACACGCGGTTAAGAGAAAATACGTGAACTTTAAGTGATCATGTGACTGCTGTATGACGCAAACCAATGTACTGAAAGGTAAGGGTCATTGCATCTAGCTTGAGTTTGTTTGGAGCTGAAGATTCTTCACATTTACTCTGAAATTAGCTCGACATTTGAAGAAGTGGTCAATTGAAGGGATTTAATTCACTTACTGGGTCAGGTCATACTTGTATTAAAGGTTAGTTCTCAGCCATTCATGAAATCGAATGCTGACTGACAGATAAACACACTACTATAACCCTCTCGCACATGCGCACTGAGGGTTAATCATAGTTCAATAGTATCTGTGTGCAGTATGCAGTTAGGCAGTACTCAAAATTAAAGCACTCAAACTCATGATGTCATGCAAATTACTCTCTAGGATTAAAGAACAATATGCTCATGTGTCAGTAACAATGACGACGACCAACGGTGTGTATTCATGAATAATTCGTGAGCTTAAACAGTGTGGTAAAGCATCATCATATCTTGATTATGTCATCCCATTCAGTTGAAGGTGATTAATAGTACACTAAAAAGCGGAAGGCTGAGGTAGTGAAATCACAAAAAAAAAAGGCAGTAAAGGCAGCATAAGTTTCAAGAAGGAAGGGGGAATTACGAAAAAATAGGCAATATTTCACAAAGCCTAAGTCCACTATCATGATAGAAGGACAGAGAGATTCAGAATCAGGAGAGGTAGACAAAGGAGAAGGGACTCCATGACTCGATAAAAAAGCTGAAAAAAAAGGAAAGGTTGGGGATAAGAAAAGCTGAGATAGTTCAGGGGAAAAGAGAGCAGGAGAGGAAAACTGATGTAGAGAATGATAACAATGAATAAAACTAACTTATGCTACTGCATTCTTACTGTGCAATACGTCAAGCGCCACTATGAGATGGGGTAATTGCTAGTTATAAATATTTTATGTCTTACATCCTAAGGGTGGCAGATATGACCAAACTCCTCCCACCCCTTTCCAAACAAATTTCTAGATAAAACCCTGACTATAATAAATTTGTTATAACAGTAATAACAATAACAATAACATAATATGTGACCCTCTACGGGAAAATCGGGCACAACGCGGCAAGTACCGTTTTTAGCTACGATCAAAATTGTCATTTTAGTCAGGAGCAGAGTCTTCCAGTGATGAAGGAGAGGATACCGGACCTGAGTCTTCCAATGATGAAACACGAATAGGCAGCAGGTTCCAGTGATGAAGAAGAGGAAGTGGCTCCTCCTGCTCCGAGTTCTGGAAGTCCTCGCGGTCGGAGAAGGCGGGAATCGAAGAACAAGAGTCGGGTGGATGAGGTAGGGGGAGAGTGGAAGAAAGATGACAACACACCCATTGATATTCCATAATCTTTTGTGTGAAGGACCACAGACTTTGATATTTGTGGCTGGTCCCCCCCTGAACATCCCAAAAGTTGTAATATGTATTGTTATTGTCGTTGTCGTTGTCTGTGTTTTTGTGGTGTTGTAGTGGAGCTTCACACTCGATGTATATGTGTGTGCGTGGAGTTGAAATGTTATTCTGGCGCTTCCAGATCTAACCGGGGAGGGAATGAACTCGGGGGAGAGGGGGGTCTTTTCCAATCGGGGCTACTATGTCCATGTAAGTTGAATTTCATGTATGTGTGTGTGTGTACACCAGTCAATTTATATTATACATTTATTTTTATGATCTGTATTCACCTGTATCTTCTTTTTTCTAGTGTGTGTGTGTGTGTGTGTATGTGTGTGTGTGCATTTGTGGAATGAGAGAGAGCATCCGTGGACAAACAGTATGTGGCGCTTCCGTATATAACCTGGGAGGGAACTCTGGATCTTTTTGGATCGTGACTACTATGACCATGTAAGTTGAATTTCATGTGTGTGTGTGTGTGTGGTGTGTACACCAGTCAATTTATGTATAATAAAATATACATTTATTTTTATGATCTGTATTCACCTGTAGCTTCTTTTTTCTTGTGTGTGTGTGTGTGTGTATGTGTGTGCGGCAATTTGTGGAAAGAGAGAG
>WLWD01004373.1_pt1:0-20000 | contig 41944 bp, 31 predicted proteins | sample 6712731 | NCBI WGS metagenome assembly WLWD01 (sample SAMN12718690, study PRJNA576275) | sponge metagenome | isolation source: marine sponge | host: Mycale hentscheli | place: New Zealand: South Island, Marlborough, Capsize Point | collected 2014-11-01
CGTCAAATCTTAGGTGGCGCCTTGGCTTAATACAAATACTTTGATGAACTCAAAATACATTTGAGAGGGTTATTATACTCAATCTTCAGTCAGTCAGTCTGTCACTCAATACATTTCTCAAAGGCAGTAGCTAACCTCCCCAACACATTGGAAAGAGGGATCAACTATTTTACTGGACATTTTAAGCTTTTAAGTCTGTAATTTCAAGAACTATAGAATGTAGACTAAATCTGCCTGCAGTAGAAACATGTTTAAAATACTTGTTATGATGTCCAGAAATAGTGGAGCTATCAATGTTCTAGCTATCATTAAATGCACAATTTCATTAAAAATATTTCTTCAAATTGGCTGTACTATCTATCTACTAGAGTTTATGTTTATTCTCCTTATTTTCCATAAGTTATATTACTTCAAAAAGTTTTTGACAGTACTACTTATTCAGGAGCATAGCTAGGCAGCAGAAATTTTCTCGCTCGGTTGGTAATGGTGGTCCTATCCCGGAAGTTTTCTTTCCGTTGATTGAGAATGACGAAAAAGTTGTCGCTGGTAAGTGCAATTTGAAATGTAGCTTAATCTCGCTAGTCGCCTTTGTCTGCCGACAGTTTCTTCCCTGGACTATACCGCAGAAGCAGCCCAATGTCCCTGCTAATATTACTACTTCTCTACTTTGCCCACTCATTAAGTCAAGGTAGGGCGTTTTGTTCAGAGTGAACAATCTGCATTAGCTAGGGATTGTGCTTAAGCTGAAAACTAAGTTAAGGTACCTATTTAAAATGGAATAGCTCTGCTGCTTGAAAATATTTAATGCACACTCAGCAATAAACTGCGCGAGGCCATTTCTATCAGTGTGGTAGAAAGTGTTTGATGCTGCAGGACCACTAAGTGAACAATGACTTTTCTATAGAGGCTCAGGAAAATAAACAACAATTGAAGTTCACACTTGATATACTATTTATTGGTGTTGCTGTTGTTTTTAGTTGAGATTACTCCAACTGGACCACTATATATTCCCATCAACACACAGAGGAATGTAACATGTCATGTGGAAGGAAACAAGGCTATAGCTTCTTATGGCATTATTCTGAATAATGGAACTCCACAGGTCTTTGAACCAGCACAAGAATCTACAATTCCTGGTATTACTGGAAGTTATGTGAATGGAGTTACTAATACATTATTAATAACAGTAAGCACAACAGAGACATCAGTGACAGGATTGAGTTGCTTCATTACTGTGGGTCTTGCCCTAGTTCCAAGTACTATAAATGTGACTATTTATGGTGAGTGATAATTTATATATTGAAAGCATTATATAGTAGCTATTTGTAATATTTGGTCATGAATTAGCTAATTCAGTAATATAATAACCGTGATATTTATTATAGTCATGCATTAAAATATTTACACTTTAATTGGACAGAAAGTACTTACACAAAAGTTATTGTGCATCAATTGTAATGATGAAACATTATTGACACATTTTGTGACTTATTAATTTGTGATAATTATTAATGGTACAAACTTCAGTGAACATACATAACTATAGTAAATCTATAGTTGAAGTAACTATAGACTGTTTTGTCAATATGCATACATGGTCAATGTGTATATACAGTAGAACTTCAGTAATCCCCACTCACTAACCCTGAAATACCCAATAACCCCAAGTAATCAAAATTATTATATATTTCATGATACTATTTTTATTTTTCATGGTAAAATAAAATCTTAAATTAAGATTAATAAAGTCATGGTGAAAATTGGTTCCTTAATTTTCTTTATTTTATTCCTTTCTAAGAATTCCATAGCAAAGTCTGTTAGTTCAAAGTGGTCTGATTTATCTTTGTGAACATCTATTAACATGGCATCATAAATTGGTAAATTTTCGTCAGGACCATTGAAGCAAGCCAAAGACAACTGAATTGTCTTATGACAGCAGTTAATACAAACTAAGCTTTGTAGTTGGTACTGGTATTGCAATATGCAGCTTATCTTTTAAAGGTTTTGAAAATCGAATTGTATTCACACGAGCTAATCAATATGATGAAATTTATATATATGATGGTATATTACCAATGTGTGATAAATCTGCATGCAGTGTGCCCCCTTATTCCTCTCAAGTAATATCCTCGTATACTAGTTCCCCCTCCCAAACTCAGCTTCCCTTCCCTGACAAAAATAGTAAATTCTGTTGAAAATATTGACTTCAGTTGATTTCAATGATTATTTTCGAAATTCAAGGACATATAAATACAATAACTTTCAACAATCATCGAGTGGTTTCTCCTTAACCCTTTCACTGCTGAACTGTCAGGGAAATGAAACATTGGTCTTAAAAATGGCTGTAAAAGAAAAAGAAACTGATTCTGAGTCCTGTATAACTACTTCATCATCATGTGAATCTTCAGAGCTGCTTTGCCTATTAAAGCTGTAGTCAAACGCCTGGATTTCTTCATAGAGCAACTCTCTCTTAGTTGTTTAATGACTTCTGTAGGCATAAATATCTTCTGTACCTTCTGGTTTACTTGATTCATCATTTAAAATCCCAATGTTGCTGTTAGTCCAGGTCTACTGCCTTATGAATTGACTGCCCGGTCGCCATTTTGAAGTAAGCCAAAACTCTGACTCTGCAAGCTACCTCGAAGTTTGTACTATAGCCTTAAAGATACAGCTACAAGACATTCAAACATCTATGTAAGCTATTGAGCTTACTTCTTGAGGCTATAGCATTTGAGTAAGGCAAGGCAGACGAGATTAAACAACGATTTTCCTGAGGCATTACTTCAAACTGCTGTATGGCGATTATGACACTGAAAAGAGTTAAAAGTGAGACACACAAAGTTCTGATAAAATGACATAATTTCTATATTATATTTACTAACTGCAGAAATTCCAGACCATCCCAGTAAATTGAGTATGATTCAGTCATTCTCGGCTGAAATAATCATAATAATATCAATTTTTTCTCTTTTTAACAGCCAATATTATTACTTCTAACTTAACCCTTAAATAACTTAATTATCTGTCAATTTGAGTATATTTTTGAAAAGCTCTTCATTGTTGACATGGGATTATAAAACATTCCTATTGTATCTGTTGATTTCACTATTACACTTACATTCTTGAGCTTATATTTTATCACCTAACATCCTATAATTCTTTGATTAAATTCAAATCATTATAGATAAATTATATATTTCTGACAGGCATCCCATATTCTCCAAGTAAATTTAGTTTATTTTTTAAAAGCTCTTCGTTGATGACATCATGGGATTATAGAATCATACCTACCGTATCTGTTAATTTCACTATTACTCTCACATTCTTGAGCCCCAGTCAATTGAAAGACATCACTGAGTATGTGACTGATACTGACTCCTATAACTTCACACTGGAAGGAGTGAGGACATGTGATCCCTTTACCATGTGTATCACAGCTACTAATACAGTAGGACAAAGTCCACCTTCATGTGTAAACAAGACTCTACCTTACATACTTTCTACAAATGATATTGAGTATTCATCATTTAGAGTGGGGGACTCCTACTCATTAAATCTGACCCTACAGGTTAGTGTTGTTGTTTTTGACTGCTACAATTAGGGTGAGATTTTGTTTTACATTTTACAGATACCAGAGGTGTGTCACAATGAACAAATAGTATATATTGCAATGCTTCAAAATCATATGGAAACAGCATTGATATCACCAACTATAGATAACTCATTGTCCACTGTCAGAATTACCAGATTACAAAAACGATTAGTTTATATTTTAACAATTATGTACAACAATAGCATAGACTTGGGATTCTCTGAACCATATCTTTTTTGTAAGTTATAAAAAAAAGTTCAGCAAAAGTCAACATGTATGACTATTATATAGGTGCATTAGATGTGAATGTTTGCCCTTCAATGAATGCAGAAGAATATAATTCAACATGTAAATATATGATTGGATGCTCCTATAACAACTGTATACATACATTATCACGAGCCACTGATGGTAATTATACCATAATAAAAAATAGCTCTGATTCTGTGAATATTGAATTGAAAACACTATATAATCTGACCACAATTGCTGATGTCAATGGAGAAAATAGAACTTCTGTCGTCCAATTTGAAGTCAATCCAATTACCTTATGCTCTAGTACAACAGGTTAGAGATAAATTCCCCTTAGTTATGATAATAATAGCAAATTTTCAATTTGTTTATTGCAGACCCTAGTGGCAGTACAATAATTACTACAACAAATTCTGGCAGCGTAGTAATAGCAATAGTTGCAAGTATTGTAGTACTCGTTGTGGCCATTGGAGTTTCAATATTCACTGTCTTGCTAGTCATCTGCCTTTGTCACCATAGTAAGTCAATTCATATGTACAGAAAATATTTATATATGTTGCATATTATTATAGAATGTTGTGGTGGACGTTGTATGTTACAAAAGTTTCAAAGGTGATTGTTGAATCTATTTAAATATGTCAAAAATGTGATTATTGTGCTTATTTCTAAGATCTCGAGTAAACAGAGGACTAACAGTAGAAATTAATGTAAGTTAACAATAGCAGTAGATGTACTAGTGAGAAAAAAATGATAGAGAAACTTTAATACACTGGTTTCAAAAGCAGACAGTAGAAAATAAAGAAATGTTATATTTGTCATTAGTCTATTTAATTCTAAATTCATGAAACATGATCAGGTTTAAAGAATAACATTTCCAATACAACTGTATTTGTATTGTAATATTTGCTATGCTGGCTAATGGTGGTGTAATCCTTAGGGTAGTAGTAATCCTCAAGTGGCCCTCAATTCTGGAAACCAAGCTTGTACTTTTGAGAAGACGAACATGACAGTGGAAACTGGAATTGATGGAATGTATGCTTGTTTGAATGACACAAATCACAAGAAACCACAAACCAAACTGGCAGATGCAAATTATTCGGAGCTTGGTGGAGTAAGTATTGCCAGTAATTTAGTGTTTGAAACTGTATTGTTGATTTGTTTTCTGTTACAAGCTCAGTTACTGTGCAGTGAGGGTTTATACCATTCTTAATTGGCATCATCATATTGTTATATCACACTGCTGTTATACACAATTGATTTTCATTTTCTAGGGACCTGTTTATCATGTCTTAGAACAAGACAAACCTTTGGCCACACCTACACAGCAGACTACAACTGAGTGTATTCTACCAGATGATGATGCCCCACCCATCCCTCAATATGAACCAGATGGTGAAGAGATCTCTTCCACTTCCAATATTAACGAGGACGGAGATAATATTCCTTCAGTTAAGAATCCATCATTGACTAATTCCTCACAAGCTGACATCATGTATGCTGAGGTGGGTATTAGATCAGCAGCGAAGACATGACAAACAGAGTGCAACAATTCAAGTATGTTCAAATCGTTCAATAACTAGATTTTTATACCATTAATTATCACAATCAGTACCTATTGTAGCAGTCTCTGGTGATCTTATTTCATTCATTAGATCAGACAAGTATTATCACTTAAATGTTGGTCAAAATTTTTTATATGGCACAATTAATCCAGTGTTTATAATTCATGCCTCATAATCTTTCATTACACTTCTGTTCATTCTGTAATCATGTTAACATGTATAATGTATGGTGTATCGTGACTAAATTATTATTTTATGTGGATTAGATACACAAAATCTTAGAGGGTATTTCACTTTTTTTCAAACTAGCAGCCTCTTCACTATCTCTTAACTAGCTCACTTAGCATGCTGTCACGTGTCTCATCTGCTACTGTTTATGTGATCATTATGCCTACGTGTCAATCTCTTCAAGCATAAACATGCAGAGTTCGGCCATACATATAAGGAGAACACTTCATTGCATACTGTATAGTGTATTGCTTTCATGCCGAAGCCATAACAAGCCTCAATAGGATATTTACTCCAACATTCAACCCTGTAACTTGAACATGTATATGGCTCCAGACAGTCCACACAATAATGTCCAAGTACAATTTACAGTTTATTATTGTTGTTGTTATGCAGTAGCACATCAACACAATGGTTAGGTGGGTGGGAATTAACTGTTTGTGATCTTGTGTAGTTCTCTTTGTAAACCATTGCAGCTTTGTTAGGTATTAAGAATATCATGTACTTTTAATGAATACTTACATTGCTTTATTATCCTACATGTTTGCGATTGAGTAGGAGTCGACTGCCTAACACAATAAAATAGGTGGTTGCACACAAACAATTATTGTGGGATTGATCAATTATGAAACAGACCACAAGGCATAGCAACAATTTTCTCTGCATAATTTTGCAATCACTGGCTATGATAGTAGAAAGGTTAAAATAATTATAGATTGGAAGACTAAAAGTTAAAGAAAATGAGCTGTGTATTGCACATGTGTATAGATTAGCTTCTAAATGGATAATCTATTCTCAGTATTAACGAATTTGGGCTATAGCTTAGCTAAGTGCACATGTTCTTTGATTAGACCTAGTATTTACTAGATATTTTAAAGTGGTTCATTGTGACATACATTTTTTGATCTGAAACTTTTAGATCATTAATATACTGCAAGGATTTATATAAAGCTCATTACATCGAAGTATTTCCTGTGAGCACAGCACCACAAAGATGAAGGAATATTGTTGGAATCACTATTTCATTAAAAGCAAGTAGAATGAATTCTACTCTAAGCTTTGTATATACCTTTTACTTAGTGACTAGTATCAGGCCATCAGAATCAGAGGCTTAGCTATGTGTAATTTGACTTTTTATCAAGTGTAACTTAGTGAGGCACCAGCAGGTGCTCTTCTATCTATCAATAAGTACAAAAAGGACATTATTGGTGTGAGGTGCATAAATAAGAGTGTAGGTGATGAATAGTATCCAATAGTGTGAGGAACTGAATAGGAGTGTTAATTAGTCTGATTAGTGCAGGATTTGTTTGTCTGGTCAATGACTGGATCCTAATTGTTCTAGCACTCTCCTCTTCCAGTAATAGCTTTCTTATTCCACAACTTTAGCACCATCCCAGTCTATCTGATGTTTGTGTGTGTGAGCATGCACAGCAATGCTGTTCTTATCATCTGATCTCTTCACTGCTTGCCTGTGCTCTGCCAATCACTTCTTGAGATTTCTTCCTGTTTCACTGACAAACACTTGACTTCAGTCCTGACGACATGGCACCTCTAGACTACTCCTGTCTTTTTCACTTGTGTTACCTTGTTCTTTACATTCACTAATTTTGCTCTTTGAAAACATGGTAGATAAAGTTACCATCACTAGCAGCACGCAATCATCTTTAAAGTTCTGAGGCCAGTGAAGAAGAAGAACAGTGTTGGGGTAAGGGGTCAGATGTTTGTCTAGCAAGGCATTGAATTGAATGCTCATCAGTGCTGGCCATTCCTTAAAATCACCTTCTTAGCTTGGAAGACATGCTTTGGCTTAACATGGGTGGCCAAGAAAGTATGATCATATGAATAAAATGAGACAAGCAGGTATAATGCAGAGAAGTGACTACAATGCATAATAAGAACCTTATCATTTCCCTGCGTAGCTGTGTAGTGAAGAGCCTGACTATGCAAGACCAAGTTTTCATATTATTACTAGTGGTGCGCTCGAATAGCGCAAATGCATGGCGAGCGAGCAGACTCTTTTTACAGAAAAATAGGACAGAAATTACATCTAACTGTAGTGCACAGTGTAACACTTTCCATTCTCAGTTAGCATCAGAGGATCTAAAGTCTCTGATCCCAGACTAAGTAAGTGGACCCATGCATTGTAGTAACAATAACAGAATTACCTGTATAAACTTCGAAAGCAGTGGCAAAGAAGCGCAGCTTGACAAAGAATTCACAATTGTTTCAAGAAGAGAGTAGCTATAAACGTTTTGGTTGAAACAAAGCAGCAGGATTCTCCGCGCTAGTTAATTGAAAACTACTGAAACTGTGAACGCTTTACCTAACTTACGTAATTAGAAGCGCGGGCGAAATATTTTGACGTACGTATACATACCTACATTATTGGCGAGCGAGCGTAGCGAGACAGTACTAGTGGTGCGCTCGAATAGCGCAAATGCATGGCGAGCGATGAGTATAGGTAAAGATGATTTGTGAAGGAAATCGCTAAATAATAGCAATGATTAGGCATGAAGAGTTAACAATAACAGAATTACCTGAATAAACTTCAAAAGCAGTGGCAAAAAAGCGCAGCTTGACAAAGACTTAACAATTGTTTCAAGAAGAGAGTAGCTATAAACTTTTTGGTTGAAACAAAGTTGCGTAAGGCAGTGCAGCAGGATTCTCCGTGCTGGTTAATTGAAAAATACTGGAACTGTGAACGCTTTACCTAACTTACGTAATTAGAAGCGCGGGCGACACTTTTTGACGTACGCATACATACCTACATATATATATATATATATATATCTGAAATCTCAATTGAACACGACTGAGAGTCAGCTTCGCTCGCTTCGCTCGCTCGCTGAATTAGGGGTGGATAATGCAAAATCGGGTATATGTTATATATATGTATGTATGTATGGATGGTACGTATGCTCTTTAAACGCGCGCGCGGGGAACTTTTTTCTCCTAAAAACACGGCTATTTAGGCTTGACTCCAGTTTATTCTGAAACTACAGCATTAAGCAAACCTTACTTTATACTTAAGCTCCAAAGTATGAGAAAATTCCTGCTAAAACGCTTGTTTTCAAGACACAAAAAGTTGATTCGACAGGTTACTATGGCATTGAAGACCCTTTTCCAGACTTAATTTCAAAACTTCGCCGTTTTATGGGGGGATACGGAGTGCCGGTTGTTGGTTGTCAAGAGCCGTTGGTAGTCAGAATGCCGTAGTATTAATGCTATGGAAGCTACTACTTCTCGAGGGAAGCTGAGATAAGTACGCAATTCCATATTTGTTAGCTAAATATGCAAAATTAACTCTGGCCTTTCTTTTTTGTAGCTAAGAGCTAGTCAACAGTGACTGGTAAATTCAAATAGTCAGATTGGCTCAAATTTGGTACTACAAAAGTTACCACTGCTCAAGAAAATGAGGTAAGAAAGTAATTTTGTATTTGTGTGCTAAAATTGATTGTCTTTTGTTTTTGTAGGTGAGAGCTTGTTGTCAAGAATTCAAGGTAATTCAGATGGTCAAAATAACTTCAATTTGATACTACAGAAGTTATCAATACTCAAGAATGATGTAAGTAGTAATTCCATATTTGTTGGCTAAAATTACAAATAATAACACTGGTTTATTTTTTATCGTAGCTGAGAGCTTGTTCAAGAGTTACTGGTAATTGAGATTATCAGAATGGTTGATGTTTGATTCTACAAAAGTTACCATTAATAAGGTAAGAGAGTGATTTTGTATTTGTTTGCTGAAATCAAATGTCATAACTGCTATTATAGTGTTTGCATGAAGTAAGCTAAAAATAGTAACATTTTATGTTACCTAACTATCAGGCTCGCTCGCCATTTGTGCTCAAGCACACCACTAGTTTGTACAGTCGGACCGCACCCTCCGCGTACCGCACTTAAAACTCGAGATATATTTGCATTCAGCGACGATTCTTTCCTGTCGCACTGTTTACACCCCTTTTATCGTACACTTTTTTTCTCCCTTTTCTGGACACTGCACAGTTCTGGGAAAACCCTTTCCAGTTTTCTTATCAGTTGATCTTGCCACATGCCAATTTGTGACCGCTAAATCGACTTGGAAGTGATTGAACAGTAAACACTTACTTCTGGAGAGAGAGTGACAAAATCAGGAGACAAATTCGTTTTGCAGGTAATTAAGCCATAATATTACAAAAAGTTTATCTATAGTGATTAATAAATAGAATAAATCATAAAAATTTTGTGTCCCATTTTTTGTTTGTTTGTAAAATTTAGTTAAATATTAGGTACACAATTATATAAAACATGACAGGTATTACAAGAATTCCGAAATAGAAAAAAATTTAAAAAAACATTTTTTTTCTTCATAAAGTGACACTTATTTTGAATTCTAACTTTTTAGCTTCTTCACTGTGTAGGTAATCAGATTTGCTTCCCTCTGTCTGGCCCTGAGATTTGCCACTGTGTCCAGCACTCCAGCTTTACCATTGTGTCTGACCCTCAGCTTGTCGTAGTGTCTGGCCCTCACTTTGCCGTCGTATCTGGCCTTCAGTTTGCTGCTGTGTTCAGCGTTCAAGTTTTCTGCCATCTGGCCTTCAGTTTTGCAGCTGAAATAAATTTAATCTCAGGTATTGTCTCAGAATAATCACAATAATAATAATAACAATAATAATATTATTATCATCGTCATCATAATTTTTTATATTATATTATTATTATCATCACCATTATTATTATTATTATTATTATTATTATTATTATTATTATTATTATTCCTTCTCTTTCAGCTCCTCTACTAACTACTCCTTACCTTTGCTACTGCTTGGTCCAGATTTCTCTTGTGTCTGGCCTTCAGCTTGCAAATTTGTCTAGTCCTCAGGTTCTCTGCCATCCAGTCTTCAGTTTTGCTACTGAAATAATTTTAATCTCAGGTAATGTCTCAAATAATATTAATAGTAACAATAATTTATTTATTCTTATTACTACTACTATTACTTATTATTATTAATATTATTATTATATAAAATCTTCAGTTTCTCTACCAACCAGTCCTCACGTGTGCTACTGCCTGGCCTCAAGATTTGCCACAGGTCTAGCAGTTAGACTCGGCGTTGGTCTAGCCCTCAGATCAGCCGCTGAAACTAGCCCTCTACCTGAATGAACATTTTCAATGGCATCAGAAGGTAAAAAGAAAAAGTATTCTAAGTATCATTGCAATCAGCCTTGTAGTCCTTGTTATTTATGTGGCAAATCTTGCCCTAAATACTCTCATTATGGTGGTTGGAGTGACACTGAAAAAGAATTTTTGAAACAGCATTGTGTAGATGAACCAGATCCGAGTGCATGTATATGCGTTGCTCATCAGAAAGAGGCACAACGGTATCACTCTTCTGGATATTCACCTAAATGGAGCAAATGTAAACATTTAGATGTTGCCCTCAAAACCTGTGTTGAGCCTTTGTGCAATTCAAAAGGCAAACTAATCAAACCATTGTTTGCAAGTGATGAAGAAATTAAAGAAGCACTAAACATAGTACAGTTAGATTCTGAATTATTACTATGTAATGAACATTATCAGGCAGTATATAAACAATTACTTGGCTCACAACCATGTGCCAGTTGCAGTGTAAAACCTAAAAAAGGTATATATTTTAATCGCCATTGTCCAAATCCTGATTTAATTAATGCAATTCTAGCCGATGGATCTGAGCCACTATCATCTGATGATTACATTTGCACTACATGCTATAAATCACATGTAGCCATTATAGAAGCCCATGAGGAAAAAAATGAACTTACCAATTTAATTGAAATATGGGGGGAAATTGTGTTAGGAGAAACAAATGCACTAGAAAAATCCATCTTGCACTCAGTCCTTTTTGTTGCAAATCTAATTCAGAGTAACAAAGCTGTCCTTCTTCCTCAAGTAAGCAGATTTTTTCTGCAGAATTACCATTCCGCTTGTAACAAAGCTTCTTCAGGAAATGATCCAATCCTAATACATGAAGAAGGAACAATAAAATTTAATTCCAGGTGGATGTTGTATCAACTAAAGATACATTTATATTCTCATTTAGAACACAAGTGTGTCCACAGGAAGTATGGTACCGTATTATACAAAAAAGGAGGGGACCTACTTACAAGCTTGTCATGGGCTCTAGGAACACACAGCTCTGAAACCAGTGAAGAATTTATACATCCTCAACATACTTTACCTGATGAAATAATTGTATCAAGAGCTGGGGGCATAATAAATGATTTAATTCTTTCAGAAATAAGTAGGCAATCTACTTCAAAAGATCCCCAAATGCTGGATGTTAAAGAAGAAATAACTAGAGTTAACCCTACTTTGTGGTCATTTATCGAATTAATCACAAAATCGGGAAAAGAAAAATATGAAGATCACACTTCAAACAATAATAAACATGTCAAAATGTTGAGGCGATATTACCTGTACTGTCTTATTCTTTTCTGCACCAATACTCAAAAACCTCTCCTACTTCACTTAATTTTGGCAGACACAATTGAAGTTTGCAGTGGATCCCGTAAATTAATGAAAATCTTTAATCAGCTAGGGGCAGTATGTTCTCCAGACACACATGACAGGTTTGTATCTGAAGTAGCTACATTGCAACGCAACAAACAAATCTGGGATGATTTACCACAAAACAGGCTAACAGTAGCAAGCGTTGATAATTTTGACATGCTATAAAGTCACGCAGCAGTATATAGTGGAGATCAACACAGAAGCTACCATGGAACTACTATTCAAATAACACAGCCAAATCCTTCCATTCAAATTCAATTAAATGGGCCATCATGCCAAGGTAAACGCTTACTTGAATGGTCTCCAAGTAACTCACCACATAAATTAGGAGGGAAAGCTCCTAAAAAACCTCGTACTTTGATGCCAAGAAACTTATCACAACAAATTAAATCATTAGCATTGCCCAGTGCGAGCACACATCACATAATCCCATCAGAAACCTCAGTTTGTTTAACTCTAGATCATTTTAAAGAAAACACCGATGAACAGCTGCAGCGAAAATGTTTGGAAAGCAAAATGTTGTCCTACAATTTCCTTAAGCATTGTTACCATAAAACAAAGGATGTGATACATGAATTTAAGGATTTATATGCATATTCTACTCAAAGATTGGTAGAAAAATCCACCATCTACTATACAGAGCTAGTAGATGAGAACCCAGATTCAACAGACACAATGAGGTTTGTGGCTGAATTAATGTTGGGTACGGCCACTTCGGAAAGCCAAGGTGGCTATGTTATATTAGTTGGTGATGGAAAAACTTACCAACATCTTATCGAGGTTAAAAAAATATATGGAGTTCTATTTAAAAAAATTACTAATATATCCTGGAGAATGGCATATATTGAAAAACTTTCAGCCAGTATTAATGAAAATATATTTTCATGCTGGATTAAAACAACTGGCACAGGCTTCTGGTTTTAGAGCAGAAACGTTACGATCACTTGAAAAATGTTCAAACCTTTCAAGAACATAAATTTTTGCTTGAAGCCTGGCAAGCTTTGTTCCGGGCCTTAATTGCTTCAGCTTATCCAGAAAAACCCACACAAGATGAATTTCAATTTGATAATTCAGAAGTACATGAAGTATTAACATCAGTAGAATGCTACATGCACAAAATAAACTTCAATCAAACCTTTCATATTAATATAGAACAAAAAACTATGTCTGATGATACAATGAAATTTTGGCATCAATTCATATTTTCTGATTGTTTTTGCTACATTCAGCTTTTTATAGCCATTAGATGCCAAAATTGGGATTTGCGAAACTCATCATTAAAGCAAATGGCTCCACTTTTTTTAGCTTATGATCGAACAACGTATCAACGACTAATACCTTACCATTTGGCAGATATACAAAAATTTCCATCAGATTTATTGAAACATTTCAAAAATTGCTTTACAATTTCCATAAATGGTGGAAAAGGCCATGCTGTTGCCCTTGATGAGGCACATGAGATGTGCATAAATAAGGATTTAAAAATGGCTATATCCCGTCCAACACAATCGTACCTCCAGAAAACATCTCTGTTTATGAAACATCGAATTTCTATACACAAAAGTTTGCTGTCTGAAATATTCCCTAGCCTCAACTCTCAGTTTGAACCACTATTCAACATATTTACTAAAAAACCTGCCATTGTAAAAGGTGAGGAAAATGTAGTGGCTATGATAACACAAATTGATAAAATAGGATTGTTTCCTGGAGACAAAATTACTAAAAATCGAGGCCTCATAAATGCATTCAGCAATATCAAGGCCACACCTGAGCAATCGCACGATATGCTCAATTTCAGGAAGATTGGTTCGTGTGATCTAGATAATTATATTAATCATTTTATACTGAAAAAACCAAGCACTGCTGCTCCAGTAAGAAAAAACAAGCTGTTAACAATGGCGCCACTGAATAAAGTCACACAAAAGCATATCAATCAGAAAGAAAAGGAACTAAAACAAATAACTAAATGTCTTCGTCATCGTTTAACTTGGTGCAACCGAACTGGTCAAACATACAACAGTACACTGGAGCAATACTCCTTGTATCCACGAGCTATTGCTGATGAAGACGGGTATCCTATAAAAGGTGTCAAATCAGTGTGGAAGGATAAATTAGGAAAACGTTATCCTGGGCCCGATATTCAAGTGGTAATGGGTACACTGTTAAAAATGAAGTGTTCCAGTAACACTGCAAGGAGCGTTCCCAGGAGAGGGAGGAATTTATGCCCCACCCATGTTTCCTGAACACTGCACAGAGGGTTATAATATAACACTCTGAGAGGTGTTTGGACAACATCTTTAGCAGAGTTGTATTAACACCTTCTGCAAGCTTATTACAACACTAAGTAACATGTTTCAATGGCACTGCTAATAAATAATAACCACACCTCATTCACATAACCTCAAAATTTTTAGATAAATAAATGATTGACAATGAATATATAAAAATAGATTGAATAAAGTAGCTAAATAGTTTTAAAGCTGTCCTTTCAACACGAGTAGATGAAATATCATGATATGCACTCCATTTATGATCCATCATGTTCAAGATAAATGTACCTGCATTGACACATAAAAATATAACATAAATCAATAAGCAATATACAAACACATTCATAAATGCTAGTAAACACATATTCTAAACACACACCCACTCAGCTAAACACGCTCATAAATGCAACTAAACACACTATCCAAAATATGTGACCCTCTACGGGAAAATCGGGCACAACGCGGCAAGTGGCCCAATCCGCTGTAAATGCCGCCGTCAAAATACAGCTCTCTGTGTAGTAGTAAGTACAGTGGCTATCATGAGTGAAGCCAAGAATCTTGCTAGAGCATTAAACCTCAGCCACCGTGATGGTCTGGACATGATGGGTGGAGCTGACGCTGAAGCCATGGCTCCAGGAAGTGAGGACCCGCTTTCTGACTGTAAGTCACTTATTACAGTTAACTATAACCCTCATCAGTTCATCATCTTTTTTCCCCTTTTTTTTTAGGTGATGAAGAATTTGATGGCCATTTTACCAACTATTATGAAGGTAATAAATTTAAATAAAAAATTTTTTTTGATAAAAAAACAAAACAAAACAACTTCTTATAAAGCTTCTAGGGATGTCTCATCAGCAGAGTCAGGCTCTGCTACTCCACTGTTTGAAGACGAAGATGACCTCTATGATCCTCTGGATTCTTTGGACTGCTCTGTACCAGACATCGAGTTCATCATTGCATCCTGACCACTCATCTGTTTTCTTGTCACCACCCCATTCCGACCCCACTTTTCTTTCCCCTTCCGATACTGTGTCCATTGCCTGCCGACGGAACAGCATCATCTGTGTTAAGGAAAGGAAGAGGTCAAGAAAGCCATCACCAGCAAGGACGAAACGACTTACCTCAACTGAGCAGTTAGACCAGTTTTTAGCCCGTCACAGTCACCAACTCCTTCACCATCACCAATTCCTTCACCATCACCAGTTTCGTCCGCCCTTCTAAAAGAATTAGAAGTACAGACATCAATTATTAATTATTATTTTTTTATTTTTAGTCATCTCTTTTAAATTATGTATCATCTATACAAGTAATACACACCTTTACTTTGTTCTTATGTCCAGTGTTATCAAAATCTATCTAATTACATTGAATACGCAATATAATTATCCCAACTCAGCTAAAACCACAAAAAAAAATACTCTAGTGGACAATAGTAAAAACAGACATTACCAAGATAAATAAAACCATTAGTGCAAACACCAATAAAAATGACTCTAGTGCATGTGGGCACTAATAAGAATGACTCTAGTACATGCGAGCACTAAAAAGAATAACTCTAGTACATGTGGGCACTAAAAAGAATGACTCTAGTACGTGTACACACTAATGAAAAACCACAAGCCCACCTTAGAACCACTCAGATAGCCTCGAAGGACAAAATTTAACGACAGGAAGTGAAACTGGAAGTGACATCATGTGACACACCCACCAGTGAAGAAATAATTTGGCCTCAAGGACTTCGCCCGTACCTCCAAAGATCACCTGATTAGTAAATTATTTCATCGGGTATCGTAATTTCCTTACAACAACAGCTACTACAATCAAACTAGCAATAACTAACTTAATCGAACATACTACAACTGACAGACACTAGCATGTGCTGACACTAATACGAATAAATCTAGTACGTGATAACACTAATAAGGATGACTCTAGTACTTGATAACACTAATAAGAATGACTCTAGTACAGTGTAATCACTATGTGCATGCATGGTGTTAGCACTATGTGCGTGCACAGTGTTTGGTGTTAGCACTATGTGCATGCACCGTAATAGTACTAGTGTGTGCACAGTGTTTGGTGTTAGCACTATGTGTGTGCACAGTAATAGCACTGTGCGTGCAGTGTTAGCACTATGTGCGTGCACAGTAATAGTACTACGTGCAGTGTTAGCACTATGTGCGTGCACAGTAATAGTACTATGTGCACGCACAGTGTTAGCACTATGTGCGTGCACAGTGTTAGTACTACGTGCATGCACAGTGTTAGTACTATGTGCGTGCACAGTAATACGTGCATGCAGTGTTAGTACTATGTATGTGCACAGTGCTAGCACTATGTGCGTGCACAGTGTTAGTACTACATGCGTGCACAGTGTTAGTACTATGTGCGTGCACAGTGTTAGTACTATGTGCGTGCACAGTGTTAGTACAATGTGCGTGCACAGTGTTAGCACTATGTGTGTGCACAGTAATAGTACTACATGCATGCACAGTATTAGCACTATGTGCGTGCACAGTGTTAGTACTATGTGCGTGCACAGTGTTAGTACTATGTGCGTGCACAGTGTTAGCACTATGTGTGTGCACAGTAATGGTACTACGTGCATGCACAGTATTAGCACTATGTGCGTGCACAGTGTTAGCACTATGTGCGTGCACAGTGTTAGCACTATGTGCGTGCACAGTGTTAGTACTATATGCGTGCACAGTAATACGTGCATGCAGTGTTAGTACTATGTATGTGCACAGTAATAGTACTATGTGCGTGCACAGTGTTAGTACTATGTGCGTGCACAGTGTTAGCACTATGTGCGTGCACAGTGTTAGTACTACGTGCATGCACAGTGTTAGTACTATGTGCGTGCACAGTAATACGTGCATGCACAGTGTTAGCACTATGTGCGTGCACAGTGTTAGTACTATGTGCGTGCAGTAATACGTGCATGCAGTGTTAGTACTATGTGTGTGCACAGTGCTCGCACTATGTGCGTGCACAGTAATAGTACTATGTGCGTGCACAGTGTTAGTACTATGTGCGTGCACAGTGCTAGCACTATGTGCGTGCACAGAAATAGTACTACGTGCATGCACAGTGTTAGTACTATGTGCGTGCACAGTAATACGTGCATGCAGTGTTAGCACTATGTGCGTGCACAGTGTTAGTACTATGTGTGTGCACAGTGCTAGCACTAGGTGCGTGCACAGTAATAGTACTACGTGCGTACACGGTGCTATCACTATGTGCATGCACAGAAATAGTACTACGTGCATGCACAGTGTTAGTACTATGTATGTGCACAGTGCTAGCACTATGTGCGTGCACAGTAATAGTACTACGTGCGTGCACAGTGTTAGCACTATATGCGTGCACAGTAATACGCGCATGCACAGTGTTAGTACTATGTATGTGCACAGTGCTCGCACTATGTGCGTGCACAGTAATAGTACTACGTGCGTGCACAGTGTTAGTACTATGTATGTGTGCACAGTGTTAGCACTTCGTGTGCAGTACTACTTCGTGAATGCAGTGTTAGTATTAGTACGTGTATGTACAATGATAACAGTAGTGCATGCCTAGAGACTTACCATTATTCTCTTCTTCAATCAAGAACACCAGAACCTCAGTACAGATAGCAGCAGCCCAAGCACCATGAAATCTAGGAAATGAAAAGAAAAAAAAAAGGTTACTAGCAACTACAGCAACAAAAAGTAGACAATCTAACTAGTTAACAATTACCTTTCTTCACATTTCAGGAACACCAGATCCCCAGTTGTCATAGCATATTGCAGCACTAGCATCATCAAAGCTAAAATGAAAGAGAGGAAAAAAAGAAAAAAGAACAAGTACTATAAGGGCTACCTACAACTACAACGAGAATAGGAAACTAGCTAGCTAAAAAATCACTACCCAGTCTTCAGCATAGCAAGATACTAACTAACTCTCCTCTTAGAACAAGAAAGACAAGCTCGCTAACCTTTTTTCCACCAGCAGTGTTGTTGAGAGAATAACTCCTTGTTGATGTTTCTACACAATGCGCGCGGTAAAAACCTATAGTATGCAGAGAGTGCGGTAGAATACGGAATCATTGCTGCCACGCCTTAGTGCCCGATTTTCCCATAGACGGTCACATATACACAAACATAACACAACTAAACACGCTATTCTAAACACACAAAAATACATAGAAATAGAAAAAGAAGCAAAACAAATGTGTTCGTCTACAAATACAAATACATTTTTTACTATTATCACTCTACATAGCATGATAATGCTTTTGAATAGTCTGGACAGCATGAGAACACAAACTATAACAGGAACTAATCTTGTGGCATGTTTAATTTGGGGGAAATATTTGGGGAAAGAAGAAAAAAGAGCAAACTAAGGGTAAATGAATGGTTTATAATCAACTGCTGAAACTAACAACTGTAATAATTTTGTGTTAACCTGTATATTCTTACTTTGTTAGTCTCCAAAAGCATCTCTAGATTTTCACAGCAGCACTTTTTTGTAGCCTAAAATTACATATGAAAAAAAATAAATAAAAAGAGTGAGGTAAATAATTTTTGAGATAACTCTCAGATATAGTCGGAAAAAGTACTGAACTAGCTACCTGCTAAATTCATTAATCATAAAGAAGAAATTACCTCTTCCGTGCTCAAACTCAACTTAAACGGCTAACTCTATTCAAATGCGTCACTTACATTAGCCAAAACACTCTATTGTTTCCAATAATAAACACATATTTAAACCTACCATTTCTCCGAAAGATCCAAGGCACGATCTGCACTTAAAAACACCATATCCATAAAACTCTTCTGCAGGATAAGGAGGGCCTGGAATATTCTAATAAACGCTCTCCGGTAAAAAGCGGGTGCTTGTGCGCATCGCAATAAAAACCATACCGCGCATTCAGTAAGCACTCGAATAGTAAACAAATTCTCAGAAATTTTTTGCCAAAGTTTGTACAGCAAGACGGTCTTCTGCGGGGATTTAAACAATGCATTAAATTAGACATTGCGTGGAGCAATGGCTAGATTTCTTCTATTTCCTGCCCTAGCTTAGCTATATACAAATAAGTAGCCAACAAAGTTACTGTCAATTGTAGAATTTAGATAGATAGCTATTGCAGCTAAGTTCCCTTACTGCTTGTTATTTATAAACTTCTATGAATGTATCAGTATATTAGCTAAAATTAAATAAAAATACAGTATGAAATATTTAGCTCATTGTACAATTTAACTTGATTTTAATAAAGTACAACCATGCAGTTAATGATAATGGCTTGAATGTTATCAGGTAAATAAATGCTAAAGAAACAAAAAATGTGGTCATATACACCAATTTTCACAATTACACTTATTTCAGTGTTACTGGAACGCTGCAGTGTTTACACTTAGAATTAACACTGGCCTCAGTGTTACTATAACACTGCAAGGTTTTACACTCTTGATTTACACTTCAAAAGTGTTATTATAACGCTTCATTTTTAACAGTGTATATAAGTCTTAATAATAGGACAAACTAATTGACATAATGTTAACTTACGGTCGGCATCAATAATTGTC
>WLWD01004373.1_pt1:25000-41944 | contig 41944 bp, 31 predicted proteins | sample 6712731 | NCBI WGS metagenome assembly WLWD01 (sample SAMN12718690, study PRJNA576275) | sponge metagenome | isolation source: marine sponge | host: Mycale hentscheli | place: New Zealand: South Island, Marlborough, Capsize Point | collected 2014-11-01
TAATAGGGCAGATAACTCAAACTCAAATGATCTAACTTAAATAACAATAAATAACAATAATAATAATAATAATAATAATAATAATAATAATAATAATAATAATAGTTTACTTTGTGTTGTGCATTATGAGTTTTGTGGTAATTTGTGTGTCACTGGTTAGCCTTCATATTAGCTCTCCTAGTTGGCTCTGCCTTTGCAATCGCATAAAGTTTATACAGAAAAACAACAACAGAAATTAAACTTAGTTAGCACAATACATTTACGAACACATCATCATGACAGTTCCTCTTTTGGTTTAAAAAAGTGAGGATAGTTTGACAAAAGAAAATAAGTGCACTCATATACCATGTGCTATGGCAGCTACAGCCAATTGTTAATGTGAGTGTGTGCATGTTACTGGCCTATTGTAGAGTTGAAATTAGTCTTATAACTGCTTATACAATAAACAAGTTTGCCATAATGTATAAATTGATCATAGTCAATCTGTAATAATTTGATTTCCTATATCGCAAAATTCGTTTCCTAATCAATACATCATCATGACAGTTTTTTTTTGTCCTGGTCATGTTGAATGAAAACAGAAAATATGTCTGTATAAGCTGCTAAGATAATTTCTAGCCTGCCCTATTTTTGGCAGTATGGTTTGTGTATTTAAGCCTGCTGGAATTTATGCACAATACAAAAATGGCTATAGCCCCAATGTCACGTTTGTTAAAAGAGCATGATTTTGTAAAACTATGTGCAATGAAGTAAAAAGAAATGATAGAAATCTTAATATACACTTATTTTATAATAATTATAATATATTTTAATCTGGATACTTTAGCATATAAAACTACATATTAAGTGATAGCTGTTTTTAATAATGAAATAATTGTCATGTGCTGTGTCAATTACTGAAACAACATGTTTATCAGTATTGTAGGGATGATTAGGGGAAGGACAGTTTCTTCTGCTGCCACCAGAGAGTAGCACTTTCTTACAGGTTAAGGCTGGCTCTGGCTATCTGTAGAATCTTTGATAAACTCCTAGATACAGGCAACCTAGGGTCTTCCCATAATAATAGTCCATGAGCTATTTTATTGATACTTACAATACGAAATTTTCATACTTCACATTTTTGTGAATGAAAGATGGTAGGTTTCTATTATTAAAGATTTATTGTTAGACAGTGGAGTTTTTTAGTTAATTTTCAATGAAAAATTAATGAGAAATAGAAATGCCCCATTAATTAAATATTTTAACACAAGGAAATAGTACATTGTGTCAGCATTCTATTTGCACCCTTAATTTAACTTGGTTATGCATATTTTAGAGGGGTAAAATAATTTTTTAAAAAATATTTATTTAGTTTAAAGTGGTGTAGATAATTAGTGTCAGAATTAGTCATTATTATCTTGTTCTTCTTGCACTACTTCCTCTGGTTGTTTGAGCAATTTTGTAGCTTGCATACATTTAATTGGACCCAAAACTGCACATGGAGTAACTTCACCAGTCACCCCCCTCCTCAGAATGTCAGTGAATTTTCTAACTCCACCTGTAATGTTAGTCTGAGATTCTTTTTATGGAAACTGATACCAGAAGAAAACATTAACATAAGTTTAGAAATGATATCTGCCATAGATATAATCCTAGAATTGGAAAATCGTTCCATACTATTTAAATAAGGAAATGAATGAATAATTTTCGCGTTTTATGTTCATTGTTTTCTTTAGACTGATTTTTTATTAATTTCTTACGTCTGCTGTAATCACAATAGCAAGTAGTATAAAAATGACCTTATTCGGCAGCACTGTCTCTTAAAGTTGCAGCTCAGTCATTCACTGTTGTGTAATATTGAAATCTCTCAAACTTTAATGTTTGCTCTCAAAAATCAATAGCAGAAAGGAACAGTCTCCACAAAACTAGATCACTTTTGACCGACATTTAATGAGTGAACTTCGATCTATATCTCTGGTAATAATAAAGTGGAACACTTGGCACCTCTGAGCTTTCTCCAGCTATATAGCTGCAAAATTGGCTCCAAATTTCACAAATTGTGTGCTGCATTTGCCATGAATCAATTTACGTGACTTAACTCCAAAAAGGGTGTCATGTTTGCAATAATACAAGTACCGTAATATTCAACCTACAGTTTTCTGGTTGTACCATGTTAGGATTTGTAAACAATTTTTACTGAAGACAAATTGAAACAGAACAATGCTTTACTATACTGCAATGACTACTTGTTTTCACTTCTTTGTTGTTGTTTTAATATTGTAGCTGATTTAAGCAATTAAATTGCAATTCTTTGGGGAGGTTGGAGGGGGGGTGGGAGAACTTTCACTTGGGATGGTGTCTAAAAATTTGTTAGATTGTACCCATTACTTCTGTCAAGACAAATACACAAAAGCTGAAGTTCTGGTACTTATCCTATGAAGACTAATGTTTGTAAGTCAGTCTGTATATATCACTCTCCTGGGTTCAAAATCTGGATGGGTAATGGAAGCATATGATAATTGTAAAGATGAGGAGTGTGTCTCTGGAAAGTGAACAGCATACCATAGTCTACAAAGAAGTGTAAAAATACACCTGACACAATAGAGTCTGGTAGCAAGGTTTTGGTTCTAGTCACTACCTTCATATACTCTTGTAGTAATGCAGTTCTTGATCGTAGTAGTATTATTACAGTTGTGAAAGTAAAAGCTGTCTTCTCACTCTCCTAGCTATCCTTGTACAGTAATAGTTCTGGTGCAAGATCTCTGCTCCCTCGCTAATAGAGATCTCTGTCTTGCTACTTAGTTCAGTTATTATTCTAGTCATCATAGTAGTTAGTAAGTTGCATTGTGTCTAGATAGACTGAGCTTTAGTAGTGGCAGAAGTGCTGTCTGGTGCCGAGGGAGAAGCTCTAAAGGTAAAATCAGTAATAAAGTAGTGGTTATGTACTACTTTCTAGCTAGCACAACAAACTTTGTATAATAATGACTATAAAATAAATACATAAACAAAAGCAACAGCAATTCACTATTACAATGAACAGTCATTTAGTGTAGGGAATAATGTTGGATATATATTTTGATACATCAAATGTAAATCTCTTCCAAGGTTTCAGGTAGTTGTATACAACTATCGTAAAACTTAGATGAACTAGAATAAAGTTCCATGCAATATCTCTGTCCTCATTGAGTAAGCACTTGATAATGAAAAAATTCATTATTCTTTTCCACAGAAATTTTTTTAAACTTTCAAAAATCTAATATAATTTAAATGCTACACCTATTTATTAGCCTTAATCGTACTTATTTAGTTAATTAGTGGCGGGCGTGGCTATGGTCCCTGAAGCTCCTTTGGAAAAGTTGGAGGGTATGGTTTTACAACTGTAGCTTAGAGCTCTTAGTTCTTACTTGTTCACTGTTTTTAGCCCAGAGGTAAGACTAGTTTAGTATTACACTTACACAGACATAAATACACAACATTCAGTGTGAATCAATGAACCGTGACAAGTGTTAATTAGTGATGATATAATCGTGAATGGTTAACAAGGTTACTAATGGCTTGTACTGACAACGTCTAGGAGACTGTATGATCATACCACAATAATGATGACCCCTTACCTTTCAAAACTTAACCATTATGTATTGACTATATAATTCCTTATCGTTATTCTCCTCCCGTTTGTTGTTAAGTTGGTGTTGCGTAAGCTTGATTATTTTCACAATTACCTACTTAAGTTAAAAAATAAAGATAAATATTATTAGTTATGATTTAATCTCCTAAGAATCTAACTGTTATCACAATGTAACTGCATGTAATGTGTTTATTACAATTAGAACATAGCTTGTGTAGTTTTTGTATTGGGAAGTGAATTCCTCCCTTAGGTCCTATGGGAGGGATTCTCTATGTAGTGCCACCGCCTTCAGCTCAGGGCTTGTATAAGTAGAGTCCCTCTAATTTTGTAATCTGAAAAGGTTGTGTTTAAAAAATAACGGAGTGTAACCCGAGTATGTGCATGTGTACTGTATTAGTGGGTGTGTATGATGTTATGTTTTAGTGTGTGTACAAATATCATGGCGCTGGATGTTTTCAGCAACTTTGTTTTCATAGCATTTGGCCTAACTTTCAGTTCTGAGTAGTAAAAAGAATACAACTGACAAAAACATGTACAAGAGATGGTTTATCTATAGTTGTAAACATGTATGTTTTTTTTCCCCACATTTCTGGAATGAAGATCTCATGATATTAGTTAATGATATGTACGTATCATGATTGTTGTGATCGAGCTAAGTTACCTCTCCAAGGTATTAAATGTGATTCATTTCACTTTTTATAGTTTTTAAAAAATATATTCAGTTTAAGTAAAGTACTTTTTAAGCTGACAAAATACCTGTGTTTAATAGGATGAAGTAGATAGTGAGGCTCATAGTCATGTCTAGTTAAGAATAACCACTTCATACTTATAAAACAAGCACTTCAGGTTTAACGAAAACAGAATCAGCCAGGATATTTACCTCATCATGCTGTAGTATTATTTTTAAGCATACACAATATTTAGAATTTTGACATTATAAACCACCTAGTATATAAAGTATTCTTATTATAGTAGTAAGTCTAATTTCACTCTGCAAATTCTGCAATTAACAATGGCTTCTGATTTATTCTTACATAGCTACGTATCTGGTAGTCTACACTGCTTAATATAATATAATAGAAATAGTGCTATGAATTAACCTTACAAAGAAACTCTACTCGAATTATGTGTTAGAAGTTATTTTGTAATGGATCACATTATTTTCATAGGCTATATACAATAAGTGTGATAACTTTTTCAATAATGGTCTCATTTCATCTTTAATGTTTGAATAATTACAAGCAATAAGTCAAAATTAGAATGAAATATTGCATTGTGTGTATAAGATGAAATGGAACTATGTATAGTAACAAAAAATTTCGAGCCTCTTATAAAATTACCAAGACTTTTTACTGCACAAATATTGTAGTTTCAGTTTGCATATGATTAGTTTACTTAGATTCCTGATCTTTGCTGACATGGCTGTAGTAATAAGATATTATTTTACGTCATGTTTGTTGATGTAGGACTGGTGAAAATAGTGCAACTAAACATACAGCATATAAAACTTGTTTGCTGGGGCCATTGCACTTCTCTTCTAGCTACATGTATTGTGTAGCAAGGGCTAGGTCTAGTCCTACCAAGGTATGTGTAAATGTGGATTTGAGGATGTTGCAAACATATACTCCCCAAAACAAATAATGAATCAGGAAGGTAATAATCTAAGGGGCAAACTGCAGGTGAGGTGAAGGATCAAGTAGGGAGGAAAGCATTAGCTGCAAGCAGTGGCTAGCAAGGATGTGCTAGCAGGGATCAGTAGGGTGTGTGCCAGGGATGGGTTGGGGATGTGCTTGTAGGGAGAATGTGCTAGCAGGGATTGGTAAGGAATGTGATGGCAGGGGCTTGCAAGGATGTGCTAGCAGGTGGGGTGCAGGACCTGGTACCCACTGTTGGCTAGAAGGGAGGCTCCAGTGCATTACCAATCTCTACCCTACCAGTAATGATTATGGTGGATAAAGGGTGGGGGGTGGGCATGAGCAATCTTGAATGACAAGGTTAAATATTGGCATGTTAATATATTTTTGTAGTTATGAATAATGCAATAAAAATTCTAACTAGAGAATCAGCTAATGTTATAATTAGAGATTATAATACAATATGGAAGCTAGCTGTGTGTGTCTAAAGAAGTTAAACATTCAGGATATGCTATAAAATATTACTCACATGGTGCTATAAAACATCTGACAACTTTATTTTGAATGAGTTAAAGATCACATGATCACACCATGAAAAACTTAATTACAAAACTACATGTGTATGAGTTATGTCTTTGCTGATCTGGCTACCTCAGCATACATATTATCTGTTGGTGAACAATTTGTCATCCTTGGATTCTCAACAGCAAGAACATTTCCACAGTCTGGGTTGTACTTAGGTATGGGTGGGGCATCTTCATCAACTGGAATTTCATTAGTGGGAAGTTGGGTGGGTGCTGACTGTGTTGTTGCTATGGCTGCAGGTATCTCTTGCTCTAGCACATGATATATAGGCATCTAGTAGGAAAAAAATATGTGACAATAAGACTTAATCTAATTTTCAGTAGCAATGCTTGAATTGACCATGGAGATTTTTATTGCTGTTGGAAAGTGAGTGGAGTAATATATATTATATATATATATATATATATATATATAATACTTATAGCACGAGTCTGAGTACAATATGGGAAAATATTTTATGAGCACACAAAATATTTCCACGAGCCGAAGGCGAGTGAAAATATGGCGTGAGAGTAAAATATCATTCCCATATTGTACGACGAGTGTGATAAGTGATTTATTGCTTCTTTGAAAGTTTTCTCAACCAGTTACAATACAATTTTCATTGATTTTACTCGCCACGCACGCTACTTCGAGCGTTCAATAACAAGCGTACAATACGGGAGAATACAGAACGCTCGCGTGATGCGGAAATATTCAAGAAAAAATATCAAAGCTGCAATAAATATATATATAATATACATATATATATATAGACATAATAGTATATGCATGTCACATTAGTAACATATCTGAGAGTATTTATATTGACAATTATTTAATCTAGATTTGCAGGGGCAGCTAACTTGGCTAGTCTTAGGTAAAATCCTATCACTTGAGGTGTAACAGACTATGAGAATCTGGATGGATGTTATTGAAGACATTATTTGGATTTACCAAGCCATTAATATTTGAATGCACGTGAATTCCACCATTCCTTTAGGCTAATAGGCTACAACTTTAATTTGCTAATTAACACTGATTTGAAGACACACGAGATGAGTAACTATCAAGTTCTAATACATGTCTTTTTAAGACAACCCATATTTTATTCACCTAGTATTGCACAGGACTAGTAATTAGCTTCACTAAGGCAATAGTTATATTATGGTAACTGAACAATCTGAGTAGAAATAAAGCAAATATTTCTGTGTTACTTAAACTTACTTTTCCTATTTCAGAATAAGATTCTTCGTTTGCATTTTCCCGTGATGTCTTATGTTTTGTAGTATTTAGAGAGTCATACATAACATCTGTTACATCTTCCTCATTTAGGTCTGTGTTCTCTGTTTTGTCCATGTGATCATTGAGTACTGATTTGAGAGTCAGTTGAGTAATGTTACCCTATAACATATCATATCCATACTATAAATAATCTGCTAAACCATATTTAATGATTTGGCATATTAAGTCACAAGGTAGTTATAAACATTAAAGAAATTTGAGCGAGTCCTTGACATGTATGTGATGGCTATATTCTTTAATCTCCAAATATTGTTACATGGACTTTGTTTCAGTTCACACAACTAGTAATTTCATTCAACAAAAAACCATGCATTTTAAAATTGTTAATATTGTAGATCAACAGTACAATTATTTTAGATTTAGCTTTTGTTAACTCATGCAATATGTCCAAATATTGTCATTATACTTCACATTAGAGTAATGACAGCTATTTACAACATACAGAAATTGGTAAATTCCTGGAATAAAGAAAGCTTAGAAACTGCTACATGCTGTACTCATAACCAAAAAAAATTTTGGGGTTAAAATCAGATTGAGATTATGTACTATCTTTGATATTGCTCAAGTGTTGAAGGCAATTGAAATGTGATAATACTAAAAGTTTTTATGCTAGAGGTTATTAACTCATCATTTGTGAATTTTAACTTAAATTCCTTACAAATATTCACATTATTATAAGTTGTTTTTAACACACTTGAACCTCATTTGGCTGCCAAAATTATCAGTTAGTAAGAGACAGTTGTTTAATATAGCTGATATGTGATTTGTAATAATAATACTGGAAACAATTTTTGTAAGTTTTCTTGAACTTATTTTACTGAGTGTTGGAGAAGTTTAAAAGTACTTCTGACAAACTTCTTGGCCTAGTTAGCAGCCACTAAATATTAACCCTTTGCAGACTAAATCATGGACATGAAATGCAGGATTTTAAGCTGTTCACTTAATTGAATAACTTATAAACCGTAATTAATTGTTATCTGCAATGAATATATAATATGAAACTACTTCAATTTTACTTTAGGATTTTCTAACCACAAAAACACCAGGTTGCCCATGGAAACCATATGCTGTTGATTGACTTTAACGAACTATATTATCATGAGTATTATGTAGAATAAACATGGTTACTTTGCTTTACACTCATAATTTATGATTCTCCTATTTTGTAACTACTTTAGACACAGTTGCATTATTAAATACTATTGTTAGAAATTCTATAGATATGGTATATTCGATACATAATCTATACACATTGAAATAGTTAGTTAAATTTGATGCATGAACAATGATTCAGATAAAAAAATTGTGTTATATTTTGAGATCAAAACATCTTGAAGGAGCAACAGCAGGAGTAGTAGCATCAATAGTATGGAGAAGTACACCACCTGGAAGATAGGTACTCAGAAGAACTAGCAATGTAGAGCCATTTTGAGCAGTGACATTGCCTTTAGGCAGGCTCCATCAGAGCTCTCAGCATCTAGCTCTGTCATATTCAGCATTTGATTTTCACTCTCTTCATTTAGTGCTAACAAAGTCATTTCTTCTGTCGTTGTAAAGTCGGTTCAATTCAGTCAGCCAAAATTCGAAAAATTTCTATTGTTACCCCATCATAAAACATCAAAATCACGCCCAATTCAAGCTGAATTCATTAATTTAGATCATAACACCAATATGTAAAGCATACACAAGATAAAGGGGTTGATCTAAGCTCAGGTACGACCAGGTCAATTTGACCCCTATCTGCCATTAAAGGATTAACTCAAAATATGTAAATGCCATTAACTTACATTTGTCTCTATAGCCAGATCTCTTTCATGTTTCTTGTCTGATCTAATTTAGACATTGATAGTTGATATAATACTATTATGTATATATATATGTATATAATGTATATATATTATGAAATTATTATATACACAATCATATAAAATAATGCTTTTTACACTTACTTCTGTAACATGTTTACTTGGCAAGCACAGTTGCCTGCAACACATAACAAGCAAACCATATGTTATAGTATAATGATATCAAGCCATCAGTTTGCTTACCGTAGTGGCAGAAACAAGTAATTAAAATGATGAAAAGTATTACAATTCCAATGGCCACAATAACTACTGCTATACTGATTACTATCACAGTTACATTGTTGGTTGTATTCTCTTTAAGTGTTGTGACATTATCATTACTAGCTGGCTCTGCATTAGAATCGGTGCACAACAAAATTCATACAAAAAATTATAATCCCAATAAATTGCATTACCTGTTGTGGTGGTGCATATCACATCAGGACTAATAATTTCCTGTGAAAAAACTACATCTCCATTGATATCAGTGACAGTGAGGTTATAATGTGTGTTTACATCAACACTCACTACCTCATAATTTTTTCCCATTATAGAACCATTGATATACCTATTAGTTGATGATAATTCATAGGAACATCCACTATAATTACATCCTATGATATAGCCACATGATATGTTATATATTCCAGTCATCATTGTAGAACAAATATTAACTCCTGCAATGTCATTTGTACCTAATAATGAGACGATATCCACATATAATGGATGTATGCTTAGCAAATGTTCATAAACTTACAGAATTGCTGAGATTCAGAGAATGCTATTCCTAAGCTGTTGTTAGATATAATAGTTAAGTTGTAAATTAAGCTTACATTTAAACCAGAAAAAAATGCTGTCACCACTGAGTTGGATAGAACAACTTCTGATGACAATGTAGGCTGTGCTGTATTTTGAGCTTGAAGCAAAGCATACAACATATTATTACCATCTAGTAAACAATTTGCCGTCTAAACATTTAACATAGCAATTAAAACCAGCTACTATTGTGTAATATTGTATATAAATACCTGTATAGTCAGATTTAATGAGTAGGAGTCACCCACTCTAAATATTGAATATTCAATATCATTTGTAGAAGGTATGTAAGGTAGAGTCTTGTTTTTACATGAAAGTGGACTTTCTCCTACTATATTAGTAGCTGTGATACACATGGTAAAGGGATCACATGACCTCACTCCTTCCAGTGTGAAGTTATAGGAGTCAGTATCAGTCACATACACAGTGATGTCTTTCAATTGACTGGGACTCAAGAATGTGAGAGTAATAGTGAAATTAACAGATACTGTAGGAATGATTCTATAATCCCATGATGTCATCAGAAAATTGTCTTCTATAAATACGCTAGGTAAAGTTGGTGGAGCTGGAATGCCTGACATAATATAGATATTCATGAAAACTGCAAATACTTTTATTACTACAGGTTATGGTATACCAGGTTTTAAATATTATGAAGAAAAGTATTCAATAATAATATAAAATAATGTTAATATTACACCTTGAGAAGTCTCATTTGATTTGAAACCAAAAAAGTTACACATTTTAATTCCACGTTTAATTATTTACTAGTGATATGCTTGTGTACAAATGGCAAGCGAACCATTGTACACAAGTAATTCAAATATCATGGTAATATTTAACCTAATATCAGATTGATGACAGATGTTGATTTTTGTCAAAACAAGATCTGTATTTGTTTGTCTTAATGTTCAAACTCTTACTCACCTTATATAGGAAGGAATCATTCAATTCTTAAAAGTACAAGTATTAGCTGTTCACAATTAGCTAATAAATATGGAATTACTGTGTTATTGTTTTCCAGAGTAATGGTAGATTATATTAACGCACCAAAGATGCAAACCCTCAGCACTACTGCACACTAGCTAACTATTACCAAATCATCTCAGACAAAAACATAATTTATTGGCTATTCTAATCAGGTATCAATATAGTTTGAGTAATGAAAATGGCAAATGTAAACACTGTCGTCATAAGAGAAGAAGCTCAAGTGATCATGATTTGATAATAGGGAGCGTTATCCACAAAAGGTAATACTTAACCCAGAGCTGAGAGCTTCGCGTTTCCTCCAAAACCAACCCAAAACTAAAAAAAGTAGCGCAATAGCTGCATTTAAATAGTTGTTCTGAGTACTTAAATCAAGTGATAATTGTAAATACTCTCCAAAATCAGAGCATAAGAGACAGACAGACATCTCGCCCATTTGCAGTAAGTGTTAATAAGCCATTTAACTATCTAAATGACCAGCACACACACATACACACACCCATTCATTGGATTTACCAACACAAAATAAACAATGTATTCCTTTTATGACTTGGATTATTGGACATAATACTGTTGCATGCATAGCTATGACAAACAATACAATAACCATTTACCACCTCTCTAATCAAATAGAAAATGAACTCCAGTGAGCTTATGCATCCAAGAACAGAAATAGCCTAATTGAAAGGGGTAAACAATTACATAATTAAAATTAAATTTCCTTTGATGATACGGGTAGCTAAACATCGATCACCAAAGTCTTCTGTTTAGTGGACTAAGAGAAGGAGTCGACCACGAAGCAAACACAAAAACAAGAGGGTCAAAGCAAAAAAACATATGTATGCATACAAACAAGCAAATACATATAACCGATTTTCAATCGTGTCACCCCAGATAGTATCTCGCTCACTTCGTTCGCTCGCCCCAACATATTATTATTGGTATTCTAATAACTTTTTTGGTCATTCTGAGATTCAACTTTTTTTGACTTGAGAAGTGAGATGGGTGTAGCATCATTAGAAGAGTATCAAGCAACAAAATAGGGTGCCAGAACTAATGGCATACCTGGAAACAGTACTCGTTGCTGGTCAGAAGTATAAATGGCAAAAATAGCTAAATCGTTCTACCAAACTGATTGGGCTAGTAATGTGGTTTATGTTGCATTGTGGTTATGTAAACAAGATGGACAATTGAAGTACTGTCACAATTATATACATGTATGGTATACTTAAACAAGGCATGCATAACCAAGTAGTCTAACTCACATTTTCTCATATACCAGTAAAATATAACAATGAAATAGGCTAATACCCATAAATATGGTCTTACCATAAAACAGTACATGAGTTGTGTTCTCAAGACGCATTAATCCGCCACCAAAACCGACACATGCTATTTCTAGCATAGAACTTTCTGAGATATTAACTGATACAACAAACGTGGACACACGTCCATTTAAATATCTTCCAGTAATACCAGAAATATTGGATACTTCCTGTTTTATAAGATTCAAACTTGTTGCACTACCATTATTTATTGCTATAGACCAACCAGATATACTTTCTCCTTCAAAGTGGCACGTGATATTTAGTGAAGTGTTGATAGGAACATAAGTTGGTCCAGTCGGATTGATGATAACTACATCAATAGTAATTAAAACACTTTTAGCTGCAAATTTATGGTTCAACTATATATTATTTCTTTTAGGAGTACACCTTGAGTGTGCTTGCCATTATTATACTATGCTTCAGTAAACATAGTGAATTACCAAGCTAATTGATGTAGCAGTATATTCTATACGTACTTCAATTAGAAAATAAAGAAATCTAACCAACAAGAACAGTCTATAATCTTAAAGCCACTAAGTATCCTAATGATCTTCATACTGCATAACATTCTGTTTGGTTAGCTAACTATCTTGCCATCAGTGCTATTGAGAACACCATAATTAGTCAATAATTCTCACTGAGGGATCTTATAGTTTGATGGTTGACACGATTGTTGTATTTGTATTCCATGTATTAGGCATCACAAGTAGTTGAGTAGTGAACATAGCAAGTAAATAATATCTATTTTTTGCCACTTTTTTTGAGTGCTTGTTAAAAGCTTGAGGTCAAATAGTGTAATAGTAATAGTGTGGTTTGACTCTGTGTCACATTAGTGGCATATGTTTAGATATAATTTTCCTGCTCCCATTTTAGCCAAATGTATATAATGTTTCAATACTATGATGATGTTTTCTCCCTCATCAGGCTGTTTACCAGCAACAATTCCGATGGCAATAGCTAGTTTACGTTTATTCTGCTGGTTATCTGACTACCCTGACCAAAACCAAATACTTGGCTCACCTTGACAATTACTGAACATAATGAAGAAAAATATTTGGACAAGTAGCAGTAGCATACTAGTTTGACTGTTGCCTACTCTGGGCAGTTCTTGAAACTTAGTAGTTAATTGGAATTGCTTCATTGCACAGTGGCTCACGTCGCCGCAACACTCTGAATCTCTGTGCCCGTTTGCCTTCGATTATTGTTAAGCCAGGAACTAGAGTCCTGTTCCACGGGAAAGAATCCGGTGGAGTGTTCGGTCAGAGTTCTATTTCAGCAATAACAGTATCAAAAATACTTATGCACGTACGTACTCCTTGGTAGTACTTCCCAGAAGTACTTTCGAAATTTGTGCTTTTCAGAAGTACTCTCATATTAAGAAGTACATTTCCTAAGTACTTCCAGAACATATTAGTACTTCTGGGAAGTACTTGTCATTTAGTAGGCAAACTGACATCATAATATATTATAATATAATAATTATATATAATATAATTATATATAAATATTATATATAATATTATATATATATATATTATATATAATATTATATATATTATATAGCACGAGTCAGAGTACAATATGGGAAAATATTTTACGAGCACGCAAAATATTTTCACGAGCCAAAGGCGAGTGAAAATGTGGCGTGAGAGTAAAATATCATTCCCATATTGTACGACGAGTGTGATAAGTGATTTATTGCTGCCTTGATATTTTTTCTCAACCGGTTACAATACAATTTTCATTGATTTTACTCGCTACGCGCGTGCTACTTGGACCGTTCAATAACAAGCGTACAATATGGGAGAATACAGAACGCTCGCGTGATGCGGAAATATTCAATAAAAAATATCAAAGCTGCAATAAAATATTATATATATATATTATATATAGCTAATATATATACGTATATAATTATATATATATATATATTTTTTTTTTGGTAGCTAATAAAGTAACACATGTGCATAGAATCCCGTTATTGGCGAGTGAGCAAAGCGAGCGAGACACTCACGGGGGTAACACAATCTAAAATCGGGAATATTTGTTTGCTACCGAGCGAGCGAAACTAGCGAAATACTATTAGTGGTGGATAATGCAAAATCGAGGCACACTACAGCATTCGGCATGACCTCAGTTTCCTCTGACACTACAGCATTCAGCAGCTCTTACTTAGGCTCCATAATGTGAGAAGTTTCTGCGAAACGTTTGTTGTTGTTGTTTTTCAAGTAACTCAACTACACAACCAAAAATGTCGTCCGGTTTCGGTACCGTAAACAGTATTGGTACAGTATCGTTACAGTGTTGGACCGGCGGTGGTCTAAGTCATCGGTACGGCATAAATCGGCAATACCCTGCATCAGGATTTCGCTATCACTACTGAATCAGGGTTTCATTCAGTACAGTAACTGACCTTTCAACCTTGTACCAGCATCGAATACATTACAGGTCCAATACTGTAAGCTGTCCTGAAACAACCATGGCTCTTTTACAATATTGTTAGAATGAATCATGTAATTTCATTAAAATAATAACCAAATTTATTGAATCTTTCAAAATAAGCCTTTTCAGAGTTGAAAAGTTGTTTGTCACTGTAATGAAATAAGTTTTCAATAAATAAAGTTACAAAGTTCTCTCCAATAGTTGTAATGAAAAGATGAAAACTATAATAAACATCTTGTAGAATGGTGACAGTTATAAATGCCACAAAAATACATCATTAAACAGTTCTCTGATCAATTATTCCAGGTCAAGGTTCAGTCACACTCCACTCTGAATAGCCGGCCATCCATTCAACGAAATGCAGAGGTGCTGGGTGCACTTGAAAGAGAATGACCTCATCTTCATTGGCTACAAACACACACACATTGTTAAGTTAAAGTTGACTGACCACATTAAATCCTAAGTGCACAGTTTTGTTCAGAAAATTTTTTTGTAAATGGTCCACTGAACTTTGTATATCAAGCAAGTTCAGTGGCAGATCTAGAGACTTAAAAATGGGGCGGGTTGTTTTTTTTGAAGCAATAACCACACCCACCTAATCATTTGAGGAGTTTAAATTAAATATTAAATAGTCACTAGTAATGAAAGTAAGTTGTGGTGTCAAAATAAACAGCTTGCTGAATATCAATTGACAAAGAAATTATGACACAAAAGAAAAAAATGTGATTTACTAGCATCTTCGAATTTATCTGCAAAACTTATTTATAAGTCCTTGGTCTTTGTGCTCACTCATCTACAGTAAAACTGGTAGAAAGAAAAATCCAATTTTTTCTGAATTATAGCGATCTCCAACCAATTTGACAGCTAATTGAATACCCTACTTGACAAACTAACAAACCAAGAGCTTCAGTGACACCTTACAACTGTGTCATTGTAAATGGCTGCTAGGGGTAGCCCATCGGGTAAAAAGGCTCGCACGACTGAAAATGCCGAAAGGTAATTGGGGGTAATGAGCGAGTAGTCAGGGATGTGGTAGTGTGTAAGATGGGGGTTCAAACAAACCAATGTACTGGATCCGCCACTAAAGTCCATTAGCTATTTTTGTATTCTGCGTAAGCTTCTTTACACCTTATGTTAGCTACTGCTTCTATTGAGTAACTATTTTGGATTTAATTTGTGTCGGCAATTCTGTTCATGACATTAACAAAAACACAATGAAAGTCATAGTCAGCCATTAAATGATTTCCTCAAAATTAATTTAAGTGATAAGCTATACCATCTACAGGAAAATTGGGCACAATGCGGGCCCCTGTAAAAACACTTACACGTCCACCAGCATCCACATATTGAACTCGCCAAGTTTTATAGTCATAGCTTCAGCCGTTTCCAATATATGTGATTTAACCATTTCATTCCATAGGTTTATTTAATAAATTTTTAAGAATCAAAAATCAATCTTTTCAAACACTCACGCACATCGCATAGTGCCTGATTTTCCAGTAGATCACATACAAACACATTGCAATTACTTTTGATTGCAATTAAATACATTTTTGCTGCAATCACAACATAATTGTACTTGTGTATGACACCAATCAGCACATGTTTATCCTTGCAAGCATGTTTGTATATTTTTTAAGTATTTGTAATGCAATCAAACAAACTTTCTAGATACAATATTTGTATAGGCAACAATCAAATACATTTCAAGTATTGACCCCAAGTCTGAATATACTGCATAGTCGGAAGTAATGATAGTTTGCGATTTACAATAATTAGGATGTTTGCTGATACAATGTTTGTGGGTCAAGATCAATCTTCAAAACAAACAAAGGTAAGTGAATGTTTGGTGGAAATATTTTTGCGAAATCTGAAAACTGTAGAATTAAATTCTAGTAAATATTTCCAGCTATACGGTACTCAAACGAAAGCTGTACAAGGAGCTCACACTAAATATAAAATCAGAATAGTATGTATGTAAATTCCATGTGACCAACCTTGGAGACAAACTGATTGCTTAAGATGAAGTTTTGACATCTGAAGATTTGCAAGTACAGATGAAGGTAAGCTGAACATCAGGGAGACTACAGACTGCTTCATTCTGACTGAAAAGGTAATTTTAACAAATAAACACAAACCTCAATAAAAATAAGGAATCTAACCTCAACTGGGGAATAGGATGGAGTGATACAGGTTCACATGCTTGAAAAAGAAAAGAATATGTGCTAAGCAAAAAAAGAAATATAAATTTTAGAAAAACTAACTTTTATGATTGTATCCAGAAAATAAACCTGAATGAGAATAGCATTCTTTTTATATTAGCAATTACAAATGAATAATACAAACATACCTCAATATCTTTTAGAGGTGGTTGGTATTGGTATGACAAGGATGAGTAGCTACATGGAAATATAATG
>WLWD01004235.1_pt1 | contig 41940 bp, 30 predicted proteins | sample 6712731 | NCBI WGS metagenome assembly WLWD01 (sample SAMN12718690, study PRJNA576275) | sponge metagenome | isolation source: marine sponge | host: Mycale hentscheli | place: New Zealand: South Island, Marlborough, Capsize Point | collected 2014-11-01
GGCCGGGGCGAACCTCACGATTCACTAGTCCTAACAGCAGTACTGGCAACAGACAGGTGGCCGGGGCGAACCTCACGATTCACTAGTCCTAACAGCAGTACTGGCAACAGACAGGTTGGCAGCCAGCAGAAGAGCAAAGAAAAGCAAGAGAGACAGTGGCAAGTATGGTAGGAGAGAGGGGGCATGTGCCCATTAGCTTGTAGTCGTAAAGTGCACACGTTTCACCGCAAATGAAGGGTGTGGCACCATTATGATACAGATACACGTTATCACTGTTCACTGACCTGGCAAACTGAAGTTCACAATGTACACACATATGTACGGCACGTGTCAATGGAGAGTGATAAGACTTGCCCCTTGACTGGAATTAATAATATGGCAAAAAAAGGTCTATTTCTTGTATTTTGCATTAAATATCTACGTACATATGCATCCTGATGACCCTATGCAGACTAGATACTGTACAACAGGACTACACGAACCACTATGATATTAGTTGGTAAAGAATCACCAGAAGGCACTGGCCTTGTGTAGCATGCTGACATCCCTGCGAGTTTGACTTGTGACTCGTAGCTAAGTGAACAAATCTTCAGAACAAATCTTCACTATCTGTGTCTCACTAGCTCCATGCCTGTTAGGAACTTACTATGATCACTATCCTGTAACAGGATCATGTTCTAGGCATGCTCAGTATGACAAACAACGTCTACTCCAAAATACACACATTGTTTTACATCGGCTCATGTCACAAAACAATCCAACGTGATAACTCCACCTCCTTTCCTCACCCACACACTCATGCTTAGCTCTTAGTACCAAAAAACCCTCAAAATTTTCACTTCACAAGATGCAATTTTTTTTTCTATTATGAACTAACTTGGATAAGCTCTCAAGGCAAGTGATCAATTAAAATGTATTCAGCAACAGTGTGCTTACACTTTTGCAAAGTACTTGACCCAGTTATTCTGTTAGGTCAAACTGGGTCAAGTACTTTACAAAAGTGTAAGCACACTGTTGCAAGCACAAGTACATTTATTAATACAAGAACAAGTACATTGCCATAAGTACGTACATGAAGTACTGCTGTTTGAAAGTAGGAATACTTCTTCCCTGATACAAAAATCCAAGCCAGTATACCCAAACAAATATTCTCCAGAAGTAGTATAATAATTTATTGTACCAATTGTTCTAGCTAAAGGGACAACAAATACTAACACACAGGCTCCTACTAAAGAAGATTTTCTAACACAACACCCTTAAAACTCAGTGCCACATTGCAGGACAGCGTGAATACTTACTTCGTAAGCTTCACTGTATACTCATCTTTTCCCCGAGCGGAGGCTCCTTCTTCCATTCTCACGTCACACACCAATAGAAATACGTACTACTACTAAAATTGGTAAAGATCGTGTAGTAAAATTGAAAGAAAGTATCGTCAATCTTGATCTACTTTTTGTTAACTAAATGTTAGCTGTTGATAATGTTATTGCTGTGTGAGAATTGGTAGCAGTCTGTAACAAATAACACCGTGCAGCCCAATGCTTGAACTAGTATTATTCCAGCTGATTAAAACGGTACGACAGCGCCCCGCCATGCCGCAGACTCATACGCGCCGCAGAAATTTAAATTAATTTAGCGGTTATCCCGCATTATAACCGGGACGTCCTCCAGTTAAATTAATGCATTTCAGTTCCACTGCTGAAGTCCGCTGACTGTGTGTGAGCTTTTGTTGACTGATAATGATTTCTGAGAAAATCAAGTTTCCTGTTCTAATAGTTTTACTGGCTATATTCCAGCAAAGCATGAGCGATCCTGTCGTTTTTAATTTTCGTCCTGTGGAGCCTGAAGGCATTAGTGGAGGAATGTTCAGAGTTTTATGTAAGTTAGCCTGTAGATACTTCTTTATATTTACGCACCCCCACAAAGGTATGAACAAATGAGTCAAAGGTACCCTTGAGGAGGGACTTATTAGAATTTGAGGCATTAGCTAGCTAGTTATAAATTTAATTCTTTGTGGCCCTATGGTATGTATAATTTCTCAACACAACAGCTAGAGCAGGCTCAAGCTTGCCCTAATTTCTTGCATAGGCAGGCTTCAAGTGTTAATGAGATCCCAAAAGTTAATTGTATTCATTAAACAACCAACACACCGTATGTAATAATATGAAAACTACTTATGTTTTATTTATTACACAGCTGGAAATGTAACTCTGATGCTGTTTGGAGCTAACCTGAGCAACAAAACGATAGTATCATTCACAACAGATTCAAACTCCTGCAATGCTGGTGAAGTGAGTATTATTCAAGGAGGCAGCGTGGTGATTGACTCAAGCCCTCCCAGTGACAGTCCTTCTTTTGATAAGCATACTAACGTACAAACTGGTTATATTTCAGTTCCAATTGTTGTGTCTACATCCAGGACATATTTCTTTTGTGTATCTCAAATTGGAGATCCAATTCTGAGGCACCAAGGAAACTCATCTTGGCTGTCTCTGACAGTGGAGCCATCCTTGCTTCCTCTTGCAGTTAGAATAGCCCTGATTGTCATTTTAATGCTCATGTCTGGGCTTTTCTCTGGACTGAACTTGGGACTGATGGCCTTGGATCCGACAACACTCAAAATCATTATGAAAAGTGGAAAAAAGAGGCAAAGATGGTATGCTCAGATCATATTCCAGGTCAGGAAGCATGGTAATTACCTGCTCTGTACCTTGCTTTTGGGCAATGTGCTGATGAACAGCACGCTGACTGTTATATTGGACTCTGTGCTCCCCAGTGGTATCTATGCTGTTGTAGCTTCTACCATCATCATTGTTATTTTTGGTGAAATAGTTCCTCAAGCAATCTGTTCCAGGTATGGATTGCTGGTTGGAGTGTGGACTATACCACTCACGCTGCTTTTTATGGCCATCACGTTTCCACTTTCTTTTCCAATTAGCCTCATCCTTAATTGTGTCCTGGGCAAAGAGATTGGAGCAGTGTATAAACGGGACCAGCTCCTGCAGCTGCTGAGTGTCACTAAAGAGCATCACGACCTGGAGAATGATGAAGTGGACATCATCGGAGGTGTCCTGGCTTTTAAGGAGAAGAAAGCCAAAGATGTAATGACAAAGTTTGATGATGTGTTTTGCCTGGATATAGAGAGCACGTTTGACTTTCAGACGATGAAGTTGATCTATGAATCCGGGTTCAGCAGAATCCCAGTTTACGAAGAAAAGAGAACTAACGTAATAGGTTTATTATATGTCAGAGACTTGGCTTTTGTAGATCCAGATGATAAGTCCAGTCTAGCATCCCACCTTCAGTTTTACAAACATGATTTGCTATATTTTTTTGAGGACACGCGATTAGATGACATATTCAAAGGATTCTTGGAAGGCAAGTGTCACCTTTCTGTCATTCAGACTATTGCTCAACACGAAGACAAGGATCCTGAATATGAAGCTGTTGGTATGTAATAATTGAGCTGGTGCATTAACCATGCCCGTACATTTAGATATTCACTTAAATGTCTTTTACTTGATCATCTAGGCTAGTGACAAACAGTGGTTACTGGTAAGGAATTTTAAGTAGTAGTTGCACCCTGCCCAACTTGTGTGCTTTAATTTAATGCTTAAATTTTGAGCAACATGAGATAAATAAGAATTTATGTGTATTTTTTTATAGGTAATGCATTTCTGCATTATTATAAGTCCAACAGAGATCATTTCTTGTTTAAATTATATGCATTAATATAAACCATTGGTATTTATTCAATTTTAATAAATTACTTAGTGGTTAAAATATTTATGAAATAAGAATGTATGGGTAAGCTTGGTCCCAGACTGTTTTGATAAAATATTATTATAAATTTAAAACAAGCTAGACATTTCACAATTTTATCAATCGTGCTTCTTTTCATATTTACTTGTAAATAGGTGTGGTCACTCTGGAGGATATAGTAGAAGAAATCTTGCAGAAAGAAATAGTGGATGAGACTGATCGATTTAGTAAGTTCTGCTCGATAGATAGATAATTAAATTATGTATTTACATTTGTGTGTTCTTTATCATGTAGCTGACAATCGCACCTTCAAGCCTCGTGTGACTAAAAGTGTGGATTTTGGAGAATTTATCAATTCTTCTGTAGCCATATCACCGCAACAGAAATTGGCAATATTTCAATTTCTTTCCACAGGTTCGTACAAACCCACTGTATCTATTAGTCGTGTATTATGTCTGAGGGGCTGTGTGAAAATAATGATGCAGTTTAATAAACTTCATCAGCTTATTCTATCATAGTATTACTCTTTAATCGACATATACCATAATGATTATTTACTTGATGATACTTACCAAACAACAAACTCAATTTTCCTTTCCTATTTCATGTGAACATTAATTTACTCGTGCATCAAATTGCTATTAGTTCACATGACTAAATTGCTTCCGGTTTTTACTAAGTAAATTTCTCGTTTATCATGCTTGTGGTTGTACCAACTCAACTTGGACTTACTATAGTTATCATGGTAAAATCTGAACTGGCAAATTTTGTTTATTTGCTGGTAGAGATCAGAATTTCAAACCTGGTAAAATGTCATCAAATCCATAGGATCATTGTTTAGCCACGTATTTCCCCACTCTTACAGAATATGACCTACTTAAGGTAGTGTAGAAGCACTGTTGTTATTATGCTTCACTGCCATGACGCTTTGATAATATTTTGGTAAAGGGACACAATATATCAATGTAACTAACGTGGAGTAAAAATGAGCTGAATCGGTATTGTAGTTATTATTTGAAAAAGCTTACATTTTTACATAATTTTATAAGCAGTAGGTAAGGTGTAGCATTTAGATTGACCATGGAAGAGTTACAATGGAGTTCTATGATGTCATTTTATCAGCTGTTTTGTTGTTGTTGTTGTTGTTGTTGTAATTGTTTCCTGTAGAGGTGGAGCCCTTCTTCCCTGATTACATGTCTGAGAATCAGTTGAAACAACTATTAAATCTGCCTTCTGTGGTGCAGAGACTGCAAGCCAAAGACTACGGCACTACTAAACTATATAGAGAAAATACTCCAGCAAAATTCTTTTGTTTAATCATTGAAGGATCCATGTCAGTCGAGGTTGGTAAGGATGGTCTCATATTTGAGAGCCACTCCTTCTCTCACTTTGGATCTCAGACTCTTCTGAATACTGTGGGTGAAAACTCTCCTGAATATACACCGGATTTTAATACTTGGCCAGCTACAGACTGTCTGGTAGTGATCATCAATCAGCAACAGTACAAATCTTCCTATGATGCATCCAAACTTGAACAAAAGAGTTTTAAATTGTCAAATTCAAGAAAAGTGCAGTCAGAAAGCATTTTTGCTGCTGAGTCAGCTAACTGTGAAACAGCAGACTTGCGGGAGGTGTCTCAGTCAAAGAGGGGAGGACTTGCTTCTATTGGCAAATATCTTGCTAGAAAATCATCTCGAAGTAAGAATGGAAGAAGCACCAATGGTGAACTTGACCTCATGAATGGGTACACAGATCATCAAAGACTTCTTTCTTCCTCTTCAAATGAAGATGACCAATCAGATTCTCCAACAGATTGCCACAACATCAACCTAGGTCTTTATAGGCCCAGCTCTAAATCTAGCTGAACACAATACTGGTCATCAGAGTTGGTCAGACAGCTTCAGGGAAAGTAAACTGAACTAGAAATCAATTAAAAAAATTTTCTGTATTAAATACCGTAAATACCGTTTATTAAATTATATTGGAAGCTCAACAACAATCCTGGATCTCATGCCATAGTCTAGTCACATCTAAATGATGGTGGTATTGCACACATTTACTGTTCACTAGTAAAGATATCAAAATCAGTAATAGGGAGGGACATATCAGTTAATTGAACTATTAATTAACAAATACAATAAGACGTACAAGATACAATTCTAATTAATTTCTAAGGCATGAGTGTATGACGGAAGACCACCTTTAAACAAATTAATCTCCTCTTAGTTCAGTCTATTCACTCCGAAAAATTAATTGGTCCTGTATGTAGATGGTTTAGTAAAGGTCAATCAGTTTAACGCGCGATCTTACGTTCGCAGGAAAGTTAGCTTGCTCTTTTCTCCCAAAACTTATCATCTTCAACTTACGTCTTGGAGAAAAGCGTAGAGAAAATGAAGCAGCGTTTTACCATATTTCTGTTTGCTATTATTGGTTGCATATCGAAGGTAAGTCTGTCTGCAGAGTTTTATATTCATTGAGATATTAAAAGAGTCCATCAATGGTTCCTAGGGTAAGGCAACGTTCCAGGTGTTTATTACTCTAAATTCCTACCAAAATCCTGGGAATCAATGTAAGTTCTGCACTGGTAACAGCAGCAGGTGTGATTCTGGTGAGAGTGGATGTGACAATATGTTTACTTATTGCCTGGAGGAGGGAATAGGTAGTACACGTTGTTCAAACAGCAACATAACAACTCAAACCAATACAGACAGTGTGCCTTTAAACTTTAATGATCTAAGCATTTTAGGAATACCAAATCCCTTCCGTCTATACAGACCAGAAAGTTTGTTAAAGGTAAGATGATATATTAAATTTTGCTTGACTTTATTTCCTGAAATTGGTTATTAAACAGAATATTCAACTATTAATCCAAGTAATGGATGTGAATGAACAGAATCGTGAATTGATAGATATATTCAGCATCCCTATCAGTGGTGTGGCTGTGTGGACTCCTATCACTGGTATCTATTCAGGTATATACAACATAGCCTCCATAGGTCTCTCTTATCAAGTGATATGCCATGACAGAAGCCAAACAAGCTGTATAAATTATTGCAGAGAGGCAAACTGTGATCCAGGTCGTTGCACCAACATCCTTTCAACTGAGTCATTTCAGTGTACTTGTCTGGATGGCTCCATTGGCAGTCAGTGTAGTTACTGCCAAGGAGTTGATTGTGGTACAGGCCAGTGTGTGGAACTGCAAAATGGCTATACTTGTGAGTGCCCACCAACATTCACTGGGAGCAACTGTCAAATAGACCTCTGTGACGGATACTGCAAGAATGGAGGCATGTGTATGCGAAATGAGGAGATGCCCAGATGTCAATGTACACTTCCATACGAGGGTGACATGTGCACTGAGATAAACCGTTGCTATGGTGTGAACTGCAATGGCGGTACTTGCTGGTATAATGACTTCAATTACAGGTGCCAGTGCATGCCTGACAAACTTGGTCGACACTGTGAACTGACTAATTACTGCTACACAACAAATTTAAATTGCACCACCAATGGTGTTTGCATTAGCCGCAAAAATTCAGCGTATTGTTCTTGCTTTTCGCCATATACAGGAGATCATTGTGAAATTAGGGACAGATGCTTTGGAATTCAATGTAACGGTGGAAATTGTAGTACAGTTGATGATGACTATGTGTGTCGTTGTCCTCCAGGCTATACTGGAAGGAATTGCCAGCATATTAACTATTGTGATAGTTTGGCTTGCGGCTCTGGGATTTGTGTAAATGAAGATACAGGCTATTCTTGCAAGTGCACTATAGGCTATACTGGGGATTTCTGTGAGACAAATATTGATGATTGTGGAAATAATACGTGTGGGGAACAAGGGATGTGCTTGGATGGTGTCAATTCATATCATTGTGTTTGTGAGAATGGCTACAGTGGAAAGAATTGTGAAGGTAGGCTTTGCTATCTAATCAAGGTACATAAATGGCAGTTTAGTGTAAGTAGCTACCAGTCCATAAGGAACAATAGTTGTGCCAGTGAACAAATAAGGAATTGCATTCAAAGTAATCATTCGTTCATGTGCTATGTCATTACCCATGTGTGTGTCTCGTACTTATGTGCTCTTATTTGTAGTAACTTTGAAAAACTTTGCTAATGATACTCTTCAATCAACTGATACATCTGCGACATCCTCTACACTCCATTTGGGCATTTGGATTGTCGTGGGTCTAACAGTGTCAGTTATAGTGCTAATATCAATATTCATGATCTGCTTAACAGTCATATATTTCAACAAACACAAAACGAAGGAGCCGAGTTCCCATGGTAAGAAATGAGTGTTATGTATCTTTATAGCCATACTTGTATTTCTAAGTTACATGTTTATATTATTAATTTGCTTATTGTGAGGCAGCACTCTGAGACCTAAAATAATACTAATGTTAGTACAGCTGTACTATATATAGTTTAATCACCATTAAATAAAAATAATACAGCAAAAGGTCAACTAATTAGTAAGTGCATGCATGTGATGAACTAATATGGTTGTAGCTAAAAATTATTAGTTTCAAAAGAGAAAAATTTACACAGAAGTGTATATTATTGCTGATGCTGATATGCTGTTGTACTGGACAATAAACATGCTTGCAGTTTAACTCTTTAGTGGAGGTGATAGCAATGAATAGTATTTATGATGATATCAAGACATGGTTTGAGCAAATTCACAAGATCTGTCAGTCTGCACTGCACTCTGACATACATAAAGCACTGAACAATGGAAAAGCCTATCCATGTAGAAGTTGAAAAGCCAACCCTTGTTTACCTTGGCAGTGTGGGACTGAGGGGTGTCCATAACATGAAAACTGCCCATATCTTCCAAGATGCTATTTATTTCATATGCAGTTTACTACTATTAGCTACCAACTGCCAACTTCAGGTTCAAAAACTCGCTAAAAGTTGCTATATATAACTTCACACTTTCCAACTTTGCATTGCACTCTTCTTTCTCGTAACACTAATACCCATAGTACCCAATTTTCCATGCATGCGTCAGATAAATGAGGTTTGATTTTCTTCTCAAAGTACTTGATAAACTGCATAGTGTATTTGCACTGGCTCTATTGGTATTGTTTGCAGCAGGCTTATCTAAACAAAACACATTGCTAGAGGTAACAAGTAGCTATAAGTTACAACTTTTATGGAAGTTATAACAATGCTATGGTATTAAGACTTCCAGTCACTCAATTATGTCAAATAGATTTAAATTGGTACAAGTAGTGCAATGATTGCTACACATTTTTTTATTTTAATATAGTAAAAAATAGGAATTAGCTATTGTTATCATAATTATTCAATATATTATTTGTTTTGATAGAAAATAATATAATTGGGGACAATCCAGTATACATGGCAGTTAGTGACACCAGAAATGTAGATCAGGAACATGTGTTTGTAAACACCATTTATGGAGCACCAGATTATGCTCTGTATGGATCACCTGAAGAGAATCCCAGTGAAAGTGGTAACTCTCAAGTGCAACCCGAGAGAAGTACCCGACAGGAAGCCAATGAAGTGAATAGACCAACAAGAGGTCTTAATGCGGACAATTGTTACATTGAATCTAACCAATACGCACAGCTGATCCCTAACAGATCTAAAAAATAAGGGACTGACTCTTCAGGAAGTATACAAATATTTACAAGTATTACTATTAAAACAATTCTTCACTGCTTTTGTACGTGTTGTTAATTTATATATTATAAATTTGATCCAGCCATCATTGCATCTTTATAAAATTGTATTATGTAAACATTTTAAGTACTAAATAGCAATTGATATAATTATAATTCTTCCACCACCAATATTTGCTTATGTGTTTGTTCTTTCTTGATTTCATGAATTAATAGCAGTGAATATAGTAAATGTATAATGGAGTCAAACAATGCATAAGACTCGTAATGCAATAAAATAAAAAGATGTCAAATAAAAAGTTGTGAAACAGACTTGGATCAGCATGTGACATTAAAGTTATTAACTTGTATAACTAATGTGATTATCCAGGGAGAATTCTTTTTAAGATGGCATCTAACAGGGATGACTGTTACAAATACAAAAATCATATGACATATAATATCTGTCTAGGATTGTTATGTTAATATTGCTATTACACTGCCTATCACATTATTATAAATGTTTGGAGGTAAGACATAGCAAGTACGTCACCACACAGTGGCATTTGATGTACTAACTTTTGCAAATCCAGGATGCAATAACATAAGGTATTTTTATCCATTCATATATCCTATACCACTTGGTTTAGTTACACCATTAGCCTCGCCTACTCTCTTTCTTCCTGAACTCTATCATCTCTACTGCTCTTCTTCGTGAGTCATGGATTCCCTTCTCCTCCTAGTCTGGTGTAGCCAGACCCTTTACCTGACCACTAAAAGAAATGGTCTGGGGACAATCGTACACCTTGGCTGTTCTACAGCCAAGATTTTGGGATGTGGTTAGTTAACATTTTTTTGTCGTCTCCTAGGCAGCCCTCGGTGAAATGAGTGGGCATCTTACCACAAGTGTACATAACAGATCCCGCGTTCCTCAACTATCGAAGTGTTGGTGATTGCTGTGCTTGTGCAAAATACTCTGTGGTTGTACTCGGGTCAGCTCGTCCAGCAAACCGTGGGTGCTGTAGCAGTAATTAGACAACCACTACCACATTCCTCTAGAACAGCCAAGGTGCATGATTGTCCCCAGACCCTTTCTGCGCATAGCAGTTAGGTAAAGGGTCTGGCTGTGCCAGACTATTCTCATCCTTTGTCAACCTCCTTGTGCTTCTTAGTCTCTCTGTCTTTCTAATCATAATCATGAAGTTAAGCTTTGTGAAGCTGTAGCCTTCCCTTTTGAACACTTTATCACTTTTGCTGTCCTTACCTGCTAACACAATACTCGTCAATTCCTAATCGCCTCTGAATGTGATGATGCTTTACCCATTCAATTAGTGGCAAAACGTTATTAAGTATCTGTCCTTTCTGTGTATTTTCTTTTGCTTCTTCCTGTAGTGTTTACATAAGACAGCTTTTTCTCACCTGCTTCTATAATTCTAGACTCTTGTATTCTCCTGCTTATATCCATGATTTTGTGGTGGACTGTATTTAGCTACTGTTGGTGAACCCTCTTTCCCAGCTCAGTTCATCAAATGACTTGTTCATAAATACAGGCACCCAGTGTTCAGTTTTTATAGAGCGGGAGATGGACAGGGCAAGACTTGGGGGAAAACAACAACAATAGGTTAATAAGGCACTCCTAACTGTAAGTTCCAGATGGTTTAAGTAATGGTAAGTGTACCTGCCTACGAAGTTGATGGTCACAGGTTCGAATCTGACATTGAAATATTTTTTTCTTATCAACTATAGAGCGGGTAGAACTTCCCATTCAGGTAATAACAGAGCATTACCAACTCTACTCATCTCACGAATTATCCATGAATACACACCATTGTCACTGACACACAAGAGTATTATTAGCTATATAGATACAAACAACAACAACCAGAAAACTAAATCTAACAATGAAACATTTCTTCTCCTATAGTAGATTGAAATGACTTACTGGAGTTGTGTATACGAGAACCACTATTAGAACAACCAGCAGAAGTAACAGTATTACACCAATTATTTCAAATTTGTAATGCTTCCATATAATATATTTGAAAGTTTTCAAAGGAGAAGTCAGCCACAAAAAAGAAGTTGCTGGGCGACTGCAAAATAGAACAAGCTGAAAAATATCTATTTCAACAAAAATATTGCTTACTTAGGTGGATGCAGAACAGGATACATGTTGGGGTCTTTTCTTCCCTTACCAGCTGGTCTCGACTGTGCCTCTTCTTCTGTGATCAATTCAAACTCAAGTTCCATCTTACCCTGGAGTTGTTCAGTTACATCATACAAGATAATAGTAACTTATGAAGAAGTCCTTACATTAAGTAGCTTGTTTCCTTCATCATCAACCTCATAGGCTGGCCACCATCCCTTCATTCTTTTCCTTTTAAACAAATCTGAAACCTTTAATGGATTATCTACTTGCTCTAAAGAGCAATCGTCTGCAGTTATGACAGGTTCCAGCATAGCATTGAGGTTAAAGTCCAAAGTACCTGTGAATATGCTGGCCATTAAAAACTACAACTAGACATGCTTACAAACTCACCTAAGAAGTCATCTGGACTGAACAGGTCATTATCCCAAATTTGCATTGTCAGTATAGCTGATACATGTCTTTCTGATTTAGTTCGACTGTAAAAATGCTCCTGTTTAAAACAAAGTGGATGGAAAAGGTAAATTAAATTTAAGGAAAGAGGAAAAATAAGAATGTATTAGTGTGACAATAATTGTAAAATGTGTATGCCTCAACTTTTATATGATGTGTATGTATAGTATATATACTAGTGATGTGCTCTAATAGCACAAAATAGCGAAGCGAGCGATGCATGTTCCCTGTAATTGCAACTATTCCATGCATGCTTGGTGTGGCTACAAAATACTGTCAGATTCTTTACTTTGCTACCTGTTTATGTTTCATTTTAGCTCTCCTCCTCCTTGCCCTGTCTTTTTCATTTCTTATCGCTCTCCTTACTCAATTTTTCTTCAGGAGTTTCTAGCGCCCTCAAAGCTCTTGACAGAGCGTTTCTAACGTTTTGTCTACTGGGCATCGCTACTTCGTACGGCAGGTAAACAAAACAAAATGTTGCTAAGAAGGTTACCCAGCCCACACAAGCGCGTAGGAGAAAAGGTACACACGTATGCCCACGCAAGAACAAAAACAATTTCTAGACCTAAATATATATATATATCGCGAACTCATTAGAGAGTCAGCTCCGCTTGCTTCGCTGAATTATATGTAAACCAATATATATGTGATTCACAAGTCCTAGAAAAATAAGGTCGAAACTCGTGTGGCAAAGGTTTGTATTGTAATACAAACAAATTTTTATTGGTTTTAGTTATAACTCTTTATAGCATGTAAACATAGTTACTGTGGCAGATTTCTGTTACCATTTATTTCAAGGATGGAAGTGAGCTGAAAAAATAGTGGGAGATCTGATAATATGACTATTTTTGACACTAACAGTAACTTAAAAAACAGCGATTTGTTTTAAAGACTAGTGATATAACTGCATTTTGATTACTAACAGTGACAAAACACATATACAGCAAAAGGAATATAAGAGGGCTCCTATTCAATACTGTATTCATCCAACAACGACAAAAAAATAAATAAAGCAAACTGAACAAAAGAAGACTCCCAGTACTCACTCAGTATCTATATAATAATAATACGCTTGTGTGTCAGTAACTACAACATGGTGACTGACGGCGACTAACAATGGTGTATATTTATGAATAACTACTTCAATGATGAAGTGAATACAATACACATGGACAGAGATACTGGGAGGAGGGGGGGGGGGGGGGGCAGGAGGAGGTAACAGAGGAGGAAAAGGGAATCCATGACTTGAAAAGATAAAAAGAAAAACATGGATGGCTCAGGAAGAAAAAAAGAACAGGAGATGGAAACCATGGATAAAAATACCTTATATGCTACTGCACTCCTAATTTGTACAAGTTAGTATATCAGGCGCCGCCACAGTGGTGAGGTACTTTGGTCAACTAATCGTTACTCAGTATTCGCAACATTAACCAATTAATTGTTAGTTAAGCTTAACTATTCTTGAATCAGTTGTTGCCTAGGAATAACAATAACAATTAAAGCATTGGGTAATTATAAACAAACAGAGCTCTACTTATAGCTCTCTTTCGTCAATTTCCTATTACTTTTAACAATGGGCTATATATACGCACACATACCTTCTTCCTGACCACCATGATATTCTCTGCTGGAATGTACTCTATAGGGAACACAAGTCTCCAGTTAAAGTTTCCCTCTCCATCCAGAGACCTGTAATGGACATCTGTCCTCTGAGTGTCATCTTCTCCACGAAGCCATCTATATTTATGAATCGTATTCATAGGAAATGAAGCCCTATTCTTACAATTATGGACATAAATAACCTTATACCCCATCAATTATATTGACAAATCCATGTATCAAGAATGAAATGATGTTGTCAGGAAGAATTGCTGGTATATGATATGCTGAGAAAGGGCAGGGGCTACCAGATGCTATTATCTTTGTGGTTGGAATTAAAGTTCAATTGATTAAGAAATCTATATGGTTTTGGCAAATGGAAATGCTGAATAGTCCTGGATAATGTATAAAAACAATTAATAATGAAATACCAAGGTGTGAACACCCTCAGCACTACTATACACTAGCTAGCTATAACAAAATCAATTCTCGGACCGAAAAATAATGTATTTGGCTATTCCTAATCAGGTATCAATACAGCTCAAGTAATGAAAACAGTAGATGTAGCTAATTACTGTCCAAAAGGAGTAACCAAACATGCAGGACTCTCACTGGTACATAGTTTCAACATAAAACACCTGAATTCCAGCACACATTAATTTTCAGAATAAAGCAAAAACGACCACGGGCAGAAAAAGAAATTATTTGCTCATGTGATTGCAATGTGACGATAGGGGGAATTACTTACAAAATTTTCAACCTACTGCTGACAGCTTGTTGTTTCTCAAAACTAAGCCCGAAATTTGAAAAAAGTAGCATGATAAAAAGTCTTAAATCGTCATTCTGAGTAAGTTCATACCTAAATCAGCAGTTAATTGTCAGTAATCTCCAATCTCCAAGCTAATGTACCACCAGATAGCCCTTAAATAGGCCAACATTTTGATACTAAAATTAGTAGTCAGAGACCAACAGTAAAGGAGGAGTTGTGGGCAAAAAACGATTTGTATTTAAAAACCAGCTAGCACCTGATGCCTGGTGTACATGCTTTACTAGCTGATATTTGTCCTGCATGAGTCTTTAGTTTGTGATAGAGAAAATACAGGTAAGTTTATCATAATTGTTCCACCTTACAACATGGGGGTTGATGTTTTATATTTTTATTTCTGGTTGTTGTTAGTTGTATTTTTGTGCGTTTCTTTGATCCAGATCAACACCACTGTTGCACCTTTCAATTCAATGCATATATTGAAGCCGTTCCATAAAATACTGCTAGAAGTAATTATAGTAATTTATGACAAAATTAACACACTTAAATGTGTTTTACTCTGAATGTTTACATTCCAGTAGCACACGATATGGCAATTGAATGGTATCTCTCTTGTCACACTACTCTACTGGCATTCTATGTTAAATAAGCCTTTCATTAGAATATCTGATTACACCTGTGCAACGTCCATTATAGTAAGGGAAGCATAAATAGACAATTTGGTAGAATCTTTCTATGAATAGAATTATTTGGGTAATGTAACTGTAGTGTGATTCAGTAAGTAAAGGCAGTCAGTAATATGAGAAATTTTACCTTCACCTTCATCTTAGCTTAATTTATTGTTACTGAGCTTTACCATATGGATTTTTTTTTGGTAAAAACAACAACAAAACTAACTAGAATAGAATGTAGAAGTGATGTTGCTCATGTAAATGAGTATATTATCTTACCCTTTCACATATATGTCACTCATGGCCTCTCCAGTGACAATAGATATTTCATCTAACACCACATCTGAAGTGTTCCACACGACAATACGTAGCACGTATTTCTCAGGTTTGCGAAGACTCACATCCACTGGATTAGGAATGTTGGTGTCCTTAGGAAAGATGTCCACCCACATGTGCAGTTTGCCCTGGGGGATGTTGGGCTGTAGGGGGTTGTACAGGCTACGAGATTCAATATGCTCGGGGACGAGATTTTGCTGACGAAGGATGTGGAGTGCCAGTCGCTGCTCTGGTTGATGTGATATGTCGCCATTAAGTACAAGATTATTTTCTGTGAGAATGAAAATACTACTTTACTGAGGTTGATACCATAGGTACAAAGCAGCCAAAGGACAAGTTCATGCCTGATTACTTCAACTTGAATTAATTGCTGAATTCACTTAGTGTGAAAGAGGCTGAGAAACTTTCAAAGACATATTGGCAGTAACACTTGTTGCTGCCATTCACGAATCACTTCACAACAATTACATATTAACTCATTAATAACAAATGCATTGACTAAACTATGGTTTGAAGTAGTCTGGCTAGCCAGACCCTTTACCTACTGTTACATGGGAAAAAGAGTCTGGTGTCCATTGTGCACCAATCTCGTTTCCTCCTATAGAATCTGGAGGAGCATACTTTCATGTATAGCTTATGAAAAGAGCATGGTTTTAACGTTTGTGAATGTGAATTTTGAGCTTTAGCCCAGTCCTATTAGCTCCTGCATTTGATCTGGTATTTTATCTTATAGCTGCTGCGTCTTGGAGAATGCAAGACCTTCGAAAAATTTAGGCTGCAGGTAAAGGGTCTGGCTAGCAAAACTAGTTGAAGCCATCATTGAAGAATGATTTATGTGCACATTTAGAAGCAGTTTTAATAGCATTCTTGATCATCACCTCAAACCCTTAATAAATTCCAGCAAAATGAGATTGGTACACAATGGACACCAGACCCTTCCCTCACATAGTGGTAGGTAAGGGTTGGCTAGCCAGACTAGGTTTGAAATGCATCATATAATAGTTCGATTTTAAGTCATTCTTCATAATTGATACAAGTATTTCTATAATCTTACCAAACTGATCCAGTGTGTATGTTTTCCCATCAATGGTTGCACGCTTCTTATCAAGTGACCATTCTGATGGAGGATAGTTTTGACTTTGAAGCCATTCATCTAATATTTCTACTGGCAGCTTTCTGTCTCGCCACTTGCTCGGTCCTTTCCTAAAATTTGATTCCCATGTATAATTTGAAGATCCCAGAAAATAGTAATTGTTATTATATTAGGCACTCTCAAGTTTAACAAATGGAACTAGTATTTTTAAACATTGCATTGTATTAGATGATAGTATTTAAACATGGTCATCATGTATGAAACTGTCAGAATTAAAGTAGTTTTTTTTGTACATGTTTAGTTACTGTGCCACAACAGACATCTTGGCTAGAATGTTTTTCAGACACTTAACTGCACCCACAATCATAAAATTTCAATGACCATCTCCATGTGCTTACCGCATCAGATTATGCATTATAAAATATATTGTAACCTAATACTAATCTAGATCATAGTTACAATACTGCAAAGATAAATCAATTTAAGCTATGTTATGAAATATAATAATGACTAATATTCTCTTAAATTAAAGGAAACATACTTTATAGTTATCTATAGAACCCAATAGATTCTCACCCATTCATTGTAGCTGGAAGTCCACAAGTAGCTCTATATTGACTTAGAAGCCTATTCTCCAAGTCAATCTCTGTCTCTCCAATCAGGTCATCGGAAGAGAAACGATCATAATCCATAACAGTTACCTTCAAAGTATGTTCCTTGGGCAGTGTGGCATGAATTTCAAACATTTTGCCAAACATTGGATTAAGGGTAGCCGTCAGGTAATTCTTTTTATCACTGATGATATTTGATCCAATGGAGACTTTCAAGTAAGGATCAGACTGCCCATGGCGGTCTTGAGGTTGCAGGTCAATCCCCTATGTTAGTTTACTATACATGAATTGCAAATATCAGATGCTGCACAGTCTTACCCTGATCACATAGACCCTGACTACTACATCCACTGGGTCAGTAGAGGGAATGTTTACCAGAACTCTCTCTGGTTCAGGAGACCCATCATCAGGAAGGGGGTAAATTTTTATGGAACCCTTGAAGTAGCCAACAACTTGTCCTCCTCCTTCACCTGAGTCTCTAGCACCTTTTCCCCGGTACAAAGGAAATGTTTGAGCCAAATCTTCAAACCTGTGTGGGAATTTTAGTTGTCTCATGAATAAAAGGGCTATACTAATCTGGCATAGTTACTTGTTAAATTGGTTTTCAAGTTCTCCTTCATAAATCACCATCTTGTCATAGTTTCCTTCCACATATTGCTTCTGAGTTCTCCTCTCATCTCCAATAGAATAATAGTACTTGGACCACCAGTCAAAATCTGACTTGTCAGCAGAATCAGGATCAAGCTGCAAAGAACCCAATATACATACAATATTATTACGTATAATATATATAATACTAGTGGTAGGAGCTCATCACAGTTACTTATGAACCTGCATCATGAATACGAATATGAAGTAGGAATCTGTTTATACTGTAATAATGTTAAGTGACTTTCAAGATTAAAAAAAAAAAAAGGTGAATGATAATTTATATGACAAGTTATATTGACAAATTGATGAAATAGTAAAATAAAATTGATATAAGATGTCTATTTCAGCTTACGTTGGTGTCATCCATTGGGATAGCTGTCTGTGATGATGCTGGAGAAGTCACAGGAGTTGTGGTGGCAGCAGCAGCTATAATGATAGAGCATAAATACATCATGCATTAGTACATACATGCCTACCATGCATCCCATATACAACTAACAAAAAATTATTATAATTTAGGTTACAGTTGTTAGTACACAAATGACCATAAATTTTTAATGTTTTGTTTGTAGCAATGTTAATGTGCTGCTAAGTAACACTCAACATTAATTCATGCCTGAATAAATTGACTATAGTCAGTGATTTACTATACATAAAATAGGATTACCTAGAATTGCTGCTCTCTGCTCTGGACTCAGAATTGGTTCTACATGAAAAGTCTTCAAACTCTGGATAACATGGATGCCCACCATGGGCTCTCGACCAAAACCTCGTTTGTCTAAGATGCAAATATTGAGAGGTGGAGTGTACAGCTCTTCTTTAGGAAGATACTATTGAAATAAAAATGTCTATAATAAATAGGGAAAAATATGCTTCATTGAGCTAATTACCACATCAAATGATATAACTGGCTTGGGAAAGTTGGGATTTTCCTTTGTGTCATTAATGTGTTCAGTTTGTACTTTCACACCTCCACACTCCATCTCTACCAAAGGTGATTTCACACGCTGCAGTTGGTACTTCTTCATGTCCCTCACTCCCCAGCACAAGACTTCAACTCTCATTTTCTGCAGGGTTGGTCGAATACCACTGGGAACGATATAATGTATGTATGGAGGAGATGCTTTGGGTGGATAGAAAGGAAGCTCCCCACCTTCATCTACCAGTAGCTCAAATGCTGCTAACATTTCACCAGCAGGCAATGTGTAGCGAGTTATATTATACCAATCTAGGCGAGGTGAAGGCGTGTCTAAAGTAAGTCGAACAGTTGGGACTGCACAGCTTTCTCCAATATAGCTATCTGCACCCTATAGTGTTAGTAGAACACCAACCAATGATAATAAAGTCAAATAAATAAAAATAAATGCCAAACAATTACTTTATACTCAAAGACAGAGACGGGAAACTGGGGCTGAACTGTTCCACATCAACAAATTTCTATTGCTGTACAGCATATTATAGCAACAAATGAGAGGGGAGGGGGGATCAAGCACCTATGCCCCCTGAGCCAACCCCCTTATGATACTATTGTAGTCTTTCATACAATGGAACTATACCTAAATCTAAAATCAAGAGTCAAATAGCAAACAAGAAATTTTTTTCATACACTCATATCCTCCTGTTTAGTGCTCCATCTTTGCATTAGCTATCAAGAATTTATTTTAATCATTTCTATATAGCTGTATTGCATCTCATTTTCTTCATGAATGGAAGTTTGCTGTCTTGAGATAGTAGTGGGTACTAATTTGAACTCAAATTATAAATCTGTTGTGCAAGCAAGTGATTGAAGGCACACAATCAAAATTCATTTTTCTACTCACTATTCTGTCTTTATTGTAGAATTGCATTACTACTGGTGGAGGAGAGCTAGTGATGTTTGATCCCTCCTCATATATCTTCACTTCACTAATAACCAGAGTCTGATCCCAAGTAGGTGATACGTTTTGTTTGATCACTCGACTCGTCAAACTGTATCGGTGAAAGCTAACTTTGGCATAGGGATCAGAGAGGCCAGACTTGTTGCTGGCGTACATGTCCCTGGCCTGGTAGATGTAAGCACGGAGCTGGTAGGTGTGGTAATCTATGTAATAGAATAGAGAAATAGATTGGCAAACAAATTACTTATGTTTTTCACCTTTGTAAGACATATAAAGACGTGGCACTTGCTGTTTGTACTTGTCTTCATCTTCTATATCATTCCTTTTCTTTTTCTTTTTGTCTTTTCCCAAGAAGCTAAATAGTACATGAAAATAAATGTGTAAGTGTGTATGTGCGAGTGTGTGTCCATTTGAACATGTGTAATGGTCAATAGGAACTGTGATTTCACTTGAGTGAAATATGGAGTAAAACTTTTAAGACTGTCAACTGAATGAATGCCACTTCCTATTATCACCTTGTTATATTTCATGCTACATTAGCAATGAACGATGGTTGATTTTTAGAAAATGAGCTTTAAGCAATCAGGAAACTAGGTTGAGGGTGAAAATAGAATCAGAAATGGAGAAACTCTTCTAGACAGTCACTGTAGTCATGATGGAATTTTCTATTTACACATGCAAAGTTCAATAAAATAATTGTAATTTTACTAAATACTACGAAAAGCAAAAGCTTTACCATTACATATTTTTTTGTTGGTTACTTTAAATTTAAAATTTAGCTGTTGTTACATTCTTAAAAAGTTAGATTCAGATATCGTAATCAACTTGACTTGTTCACAATATAGCTATATATAATACACGTAACAACGACGGTGTGTATTCCTAAATAATTCATGAGCTGATCTGAGTTGGTAAAGCGTCGTCATTACCTGAATGGGGAATAACCTTTGACAAGGGGGAGAAAATGGCAGAAACATCTTTGGTTCGAACTGCAACCATCAAAGAAGTGCCTTTAACCTATTGTATCTTATAGAAACCGAACATTGGGTCTCTGAACTGAGTTGAGAAAGCGTGTTCATCTATGTAGCTATCCATTAATGGGTGTAAGAGAGGAAGAGAAGCAGGAGAATGCAGGGGTCGATAAAAATAGAAGTAGGTGAGAAAAAGCGAACTGATTTAGCTACTTACTTCAATATAGAAGTGAAAGAAAAACCAAAGAAAGGATAGAGATAATACTGGGAACCAGGAGAGGTAGACAGAAGGAAACTCACGAATAGAAAAGAGGAATAAGAAACAGGGATGGCTCAGGAAGAAAGAGAGCAGAGAAAATCATGGATAAAATCACCTTATGCTACTGCACTCCTAATTTCCGTCAGTACGACAGGCACCACTGTGTGGCTGGGTACTTGGTAGTATATATATATATTTTTTATAAAATATATATAATATATATATATTATATATAATACTTATAGCACGAGTCAGAGTACAATATGGGAAAATATTTTACGAGCACACAAAATATTTTCACGAGCCAAAGGCGAGTGAAAATGTGGCGTGAGAGTAAAATATCATTCCCATATTGTACGACGAGTGTGATAAGTGATTTATTGTTGCCTTGATATTTTTTCTCAACCGGTTACAATTCAATTTTCATTGATTTTACTCGCTACGCGCATGCGTAGTGTACCGTACAATATAAACCGTACAATATGGGAGAATACAGAACGCTCGCGTGATGCGGAAATATTCAATTAAAAATATAAAAGGTGCAATAAATATATATATATAAAATATAATTTTAAATAATATGTATTTAATAATGCACTAAAATTTACTCACTTGAAGACCGCCCTTTGTCCTGGCTGATCACACACAAGTTTTCTGACCCATCTGCGTCGACGAGCAAAGTCTAACTTGTGCTCTGTGATGTGATAACTAGAGTGTGCAAGTCGGGCATATTCCCAACCTTCCTCTATAGCATTTTCTCTCTTTCTCTGCATAAATCATATGACCCCAGTGACTGACTATTTGTCTTAATGCTTCCACTACAAATTTGCTTTCTGCTGTTAGTCAAATGATTAGTAACTAGTGGCAAGTGAGCTAGCAATCTAGCTAAGTCTTGAGAGAGGATTACAGTGCCACCTCGCTTATCTGAACCTTACTTGGCTATCCCAACCCTGAATTTGATTTTGAAACTTGTGCATGTGTAGTTAGCAGTGAAGATCACCTCACTAATTTCTCAACCGTTTGGTAGTGATCATCGCAAGTTCTGTTAGATAGTTTTGGGTGATGGCTTCTAGTGGAAGTAGCAGTTTAAGCGAGCTGATGGAACAAAAGTTGCTATTTTAAAGAAATTATCCAGAGAATATCTACTACAATTCTTATAGAATGCCATGGAATTAGAAAATCCACAGTTAGTCTGTCCCAAGGCTATATGCATTGTAAGGCCCAGCCAAAAATTATTACCGATAGATCAATTGTTGGATAAGATGTATATATCACAATGCACAGCCAAGTCATTTTTCAATAAACAAAAGTGTGGTATTATTTAAATATAACAGTATTTGAAATCTGTAAGCAACTGTACTATATAGAAAACTTCTGCTCCAATTTCTGAGCAATGCACATTTATTGAGTCTTTTTATAAGTCTCAGAAACACTCACATGTTAAATTAATCTCAATTTTGATGTAATATAATTTAATAGTTCTCCAAATATATTTTTAATCCTGGAAGGACTTACAAGTATTCTCTATTATTACCTGCTTCTTGGTCAAGGTTCTGCTATCTTTATCTCGAATCCTTTTCCGTACCCATCGTCGTCGACGAGATGAATGTTGATTCTTCTCACAAGGAAGCCATGACTTTAGCGAAGCTTGCACTGTATACTCCCATCCTGTGTATTCATTGAATAGTAACTAAGAAAAATTTTTAACAGTCCACTCTTCTTACCATCCCCATCCACTGGTCTATTGTGGTCTACTGTCCAATCATCTTCCCAAAACCAACCTTCTGGAGAGGTGATGTCGTCTCTTGTCAAAATGGTCTCTTGCTTGTTTTCACCATATTCAATCAGCTTGTCCATGCGCTATTTATTACAATACTAGTAATGTGCTTCAAGTGAGTCATTGTGCACATTTAATCCAAACAACAGGTAGCTAAAACAATATTTAATACCTTAACCCTTAGTGGACGAACGTTGATGGGCTAATTTATTTATAAATATGCACACGCGTAAATATAATTCATTTGCGGAGACAACATTTTACGAGTGGAGCACACAGCATGGAGTAAGAAAATGGTGAGTGCTAGTATAGTTTTGTCTCTAGCATTATACCTGTAGACTAGTAGCTATGGTAATGTGTTAGTAGATTGTTTTTAGTATGAGTCTAGGCAAGAATTTAGCGTGGATTGTATTTGACCAGTTTAGTTTCGCTAGCTATTCTTGTGGATTTATTTAGCTAGCAAAGCAATGACTGATCTAGGTTTTTTCAAGGATCAGATAGTGTATGCACTATGTCAAAGCTCTAATAATTATTTTGGTCTTACTATGTTTGCTTTTTTATCAAAGCTAGAGTTACCTAATATAACTTCTTTCATTGTTAATTATTTATAGCATATTCCAATGATACTCATTGGCCTGCATGTTCCACTCCACCTGTTTCTACCTCTTCCTTCATCACAGCTGTAGTGTTAATCTTCAAGTGCTCTAGTCCACAATTGTGGCTTTATGGGCATCTAATTTGAGTGTCTTAGCCACACCCAATATGTACTGGAATGCATACCTCACACTCTAGCATTATTTTTAACTGTTACTTCAAGTCACTATTCATTGAAATGATTCACTGTTGTTGTGACCTTCGAATCCATGATCACTTTCAGCTGTTAAACTATCACAGTAGTTGTTATTGTTGCTATTATCCTCAAACATTCTTGCTCCTTATGTTAGTAGAAGTTACTCACATTGTGTGCATGTTACACAATTAATGATTAGTTGAAAAATATAGCTTGAACAAGCCAGTCACGAATTTGTGACAACCGTATTCTATTAATGTACGCACACAGTCATGGATTTGTGACTACCATACGTGCAATATGTAATGCCTGTCACGAATTCGTGACCATCACCTGCTAAGGGTTAAATCTGATAAAAATTGGTTTTGCCTTAACCATTGCAAAATCTGTATACAAAAAGGATAGTTTGCCTGAAGTTATTGTTCTAACTCCTACATTCTTCAGTCCATTTCTTCAGCTTCAGGTATATATAACTGTTGACCATTCATTTTAGTATGGAATTACTTTCTTACCTCAATTTTTACCAGTAGCGGTAGCTTCTGTAGTACCTATTTATAAAAATAAGCCACTCTGACTATCTAAATGGCCAGCACTTGTAGTTCCTGAAAAAAAAATACAATAAACAGTAACAAAAAAAAAACCCAATCATTTCTAAGGATAAATTTAGACTTTCTTACTGCAGTAGAAAAACTGGAGAAAGCCTAAAAAGCTGTGTAAAGACAACTACTATGTTACAAACTTTTAAGATGTTTTGTGCAATTTAGCAGTAGCTATGATACCGCTTCCGCAAAAATTCAGATATGTCAGAGACAACCTAATTAAAAAAGGAATTGATCCAGGTAAAAATCTGATTCTGTTTAGTGAAGTATAGGATGTGGTCAACCACTGAGAGAACACAAAAATGCAAGGGTCAAGTACATGCATATTCAAACATATGTGACAGTCTATGGGAAAAGGGGTCACTTCACGCAAAAATTGAAATTGAGATATAGGCTCCAGAAGTACGTCATAGGAAAAATTCTTTCATTCTCCTATTTTTGTTTTTTGCAGAATTAGTCTTAGTGACCCTTACTCTAAGTCTACGCCAAATTTCAAATGCCGAAACAACTTAAAAGACCCCAAGCGTGCCGTGGAAAGACAAGCTACTTTTTATTCTCTCTCGTTCTCGAAGTACAATAAACGGGGAATGGGCAGAGTTTCAAACAAGCAGCTAAAAAAACGGCATAGCTTTGAGAATAGTGCATGCAATCTACAGCTTACCTCTGGTTGAAAGTTTACCACTACATGGAGTAGAGTAGCCAAGGATTCCGGCAAGACAGGCTGGGAGACGCTCTGAAAGCTAAAAAGAACTCTACGCAAACTTCGTTAGTCGCCGTTAAAAAGCGGCTGTACGATTTAATTGCGTATGCGGAGTACGCCGTTAAGTATACGGAAACATTAATTATACCGGAAGTGGAAATTCAATTTATGTTTTCTCGATTTCTAGTTCAATTGCTTTGCTGAATACAGCCCAGTTCAACTGCCAGTTTCTCTGCACGTCCAAGGTTTTACCCTCCAGTATTTTAGCACTATGTTCAGATAAACTGTAGCTTTTTATTAGCATAAAAAACTCAATTTTTTGTTTAAGTGAAGTGCCCCCTTTTCCCATAGACTGTCACATATATAAACAACAAATATCCCCAATTTTCAATAGAATTACCCCTGATAGTGTCTTTCATGTTTTGCTCTCTCACCAATTAAGTAAACCAATAATTATGATAAGGTGGGAATTTGGATTGGTAGCTAACATGAACTTTAAATGTCACTGTCATACAACTATAGACTCACTATGTCTGCCCAGTAGGACTGGCTTTCATCAGGCCAATGTCCCATGGGATACCGATCCTGGTACTCAAAAATGTCCTCTGTCCACTCATCTAGACCTTCATCTGGCTCAAATGCAATGCTTAGCTCAGGTTTCCTTTCCCAGTCTCCTTCCCAAGTCCAACCATCAGGAAGATTGAATGTATCTGGTGGTTGTTTGATGTCTCCTGTCTCATCTGACCATTTTGGACGAGTGAGGGCAACAGTTCCCCATCGACCAAACAAACAAGCTTCATTTTGATACTAAAAACAAAAATAATATTAGCCAATGAAAAATATTCTATAACTAAAATTTCACACCAATTTTTAAACAAGAAATTCAAGTAGGCTAGTTATGCTGCTAATTTCAGTCATTTTATGGGCAGCATGATAATGGCAATCATATTGTAAGCATACTGTTTCAGCAATTGTAGTAATCTCTCCTGTAATATTCTCTGTCCAGGAGTCTTGAAACTCCTCTAGTCCAAGCCACAACAACAATCGAACTTGAGCATGACCCTTTAAGTCTTCTAACTCTTTTTGTTTTTCAACACCTGGAGGCTATAAAAATGATATGTTTTAAAATGGTAATAGAATAAATCATCATCGAGGTGGCTTGGGTCAGAGGGACTCCTGTAACTAAGATTTTCCCATATCTTATTTCACTATAACTTTCCATATGTGACAGTCTATGGGAAAAGGGGGCACTTCACTCAAACCAAAAAAATTGAGTTTTTTATACTAATAAAAAGCTACAATTTATCTCAACTTAGTGCTAAAATACTGGAGGGTAAAACCTTCGACGCGCAGAGAAACTGGCAGTTGAACTGAGCTGTATTCAGCAAAGCAATTGAACTAGAAATCGAGAAAACATAAATTAAATTTCCACTTCCGGTATAATTAATGTTTCCGCATACTTAACGGCGTACTCCGCATATGCAATTAAATCGTACAGCCGCTTTTTAACGGCGACTAACGAAGTTTGCGTAGAGTTCTTTTTAGCTTTCAGAGCGTCTCACAGCCTGTCTTGTCGGAATCCTTGGCTACTCTACTCCATGTAGTGGTAAACTTTCAACCAGAGGTAAGCTGTAGATTGCATGCAATATTCTCAAAGCTATGCCGTTTTTTTTAGCTGCTTGTTTGAAACTCCGCCCATTCCCCGTTTATTGTACTTCGAGAACGAGAGAGAATAAAAAGTAGCTGTCTTTCCACGGCACGCTTGGGGTCTTTTAAGTTGTTTCGGCATTTGAAATTTGGCGTAGACTTAGAGTAAGAGTCACTAAGACTAATTCTGCAAAAAAAAAAAAAAAATAGGAGAAAGAAAGAATTTTTCCCACGACTTACTTCTGGAGCCTATATATCTCAATTTCAATTTTTGCGTGAAGTCCCCCTTTTCCCATAGACTGTCACATATGTCTCCAATGGTCAAATTTGGAACATAGTATGGAATAGAATTTAACCATTGCATTTTTCTCATAAGCGAGGAATAGTCACTAGAGCTAACACAATTTTCGATTTCACTCTAAGCTTCCATATTATGTCTCCAATGGTCAATTTTGAATCATATTATAGAGTAGAATTTAAACATTGTGTTTTTCTTTTCTTCTTAATTACATCCAACTTCACTTGTAAGGTAGGCTTGTCTTTATCTATTGGGCAGGGTTTGAAAGCATTATTCATGTTATTTGCGTTAATCACTCAAGATTTAAATGTGCATCTAATACAGTAGTAGTAATAGGCTTTTAGTGGCTGGCATCTTATAAGTTTTGTATACACCACTGGATATGGCTTCTTCTGCACAGCGAAAATGGAGCATTCACAGGACAACTGGATAGAGCAGATGATTTACTATACTATAAGTAATTTCTTACCTCAAGAATTATGGTTTGCAGTTTGCCACAGTATTTGCCACAAAACATCGTAGCTATAGGAGAGTACATGAGTTCGTGTGAGGGAATTCTCTTGACAGCCACTCGCTTGCCCCCGCACAACATCCAGATGATTATATCGGGGATGCAGTTTTGAGGCTATAATGAGGTGAACATATCACATTTTTTTGTAACTTGCCTTATAAATTTTGTGATTAGACAGCACAATTGGAATTGTGGCATATGGTAGAAATATTTTTATTGCAAGTAATAGTTGATTATCCCAAACATTAATTATTACCTAATGCTCTAGCTTAGTAGGAAGGAAAACACAACTTATATGATGTATCTTTTAATATGCTCATTAGTGCTGCAAGGCTTCATTACAACTAATCTAGATGCATAAGAGTTAGGGTAGCAATAATGTATTACTTTCTCCTCACCTCAACAGCTAAGGCCCTCAGTTTAAACTTGAGGTCCTCAAGATCAGTCGTAAGCTTATCCATTGAAACATGAAGGTGCATCCTCATATCATGAACATCCTTCCTCATTTGCTTCCATTCATCATCACGTTTAGTTTTGATCCACTTGTCCAGCCGAGTGGTACCGCTTTGGTATTGAAGTGAAGGTAATTCCTGGTTAAGCAACTCTCCAAGTTTATCCAGAATATCTCTTAAGTCATCCCATACTTCATCTGTATCAGCTGTTTCAAGTCTAAGCTTCTTTTGAATGACTTGAAGAGATTCCTCAAGATTATCTCTTATAAAGATCAAAATGTTCAAAGATTCAATTCTGTACCTGCAATCTTCCCACTGACTCTCCACCTATGTCAATGATGCATTATTGGTGAGCAAGCAAAGCGAGTGAGATAGTATTAGGGATGAACAATTGAAAATTGTGCATACTTTGTATGTATATTATATATGTAGGATGGTACATGGTCCCTTAAACATGTGTGTGGGTGCCTTTTCGTTAGACAACATCCACTCACATCCCTACTAATTAAATAAGAACATAATCTAATCTTTTTTTTTTTAACCTGAATGCAAGGCTTTTGTTCCATCCATGGGAGGTAGTAGTAGGCATTTCCGTCATAGATAGGGTTGCTAGGGGGTGTGGTTGATGACTGAACCGGACTATTCTCATCCAATTTGTTTCCATAGTTACCTATGAATACAAGTGAAGTAAAATTGTGATGCACGTACAAATTACTCACACAATTTTATATCTAGCATTTTATATTTAGCTTCTATTTATACTCACCAATAGACACCTCAAATTCAATAGAAGTATCTTTAGGGTTGATCATAGTGGCAGAAAAAAATGTGCCATACAGCTTGTATTTACTTCGGCGAAGAAAAGAGACAGCTGTTTTCTGATCTACTATTTTGACATCTTCAACTTTTTTTGCAGGAAGTTTTCCCAATGCCATTTCTACCTCCACCATTACACGCCCTCTATAGGCAACACCATCAATCTGAAGTAGGAAGTAACACAAGTAGAGAAAAACTCCTGATAAAAATATACTCAATAATGATGAAGTGAAATTACCAAGATTGTAAACAACCAAGTGCATAATCAGTGGCATAGGAAGGGGGAAGGGGAGGGGGGGGGGGGGGGGGTAGCCCCCTCATAATTTTGGGGTACTATCTCACAAGGTGATTTCTCACATGAAACCACAAAGAAAACATGCCTATATGGAGCCCCCTTACCGAAACATCTTCTACACCACTGATAATTGTAGTAAAACAAGCCAGCATAAGGTAAAAGATTGATTATATTATGATTGGCTTGCATGCTTGTGTTCAGCTGATCACTGTAGTTTAATGGAATATAGCTTTCATTTAAAGAAAATACCCCCCCTTTCAAAAAACAAAAAGCCAGCATAAGCGGTTTAACTTAAGTTATCCCATCCAATCATTTAACTGGTATATTCTATTTTCAAAATTGTATTGTATAATAAGTATAAAAAAAAAAACGGCTTTGTCAATACCAAAAAAGCTGGGCCTCTTATACCCTATAAATCTTAGATTAACCTCTAACATTTTACACAACAAATGTGAAAAACATGTTTGATATTTTTTTGGAAATGTGAAAATTTTTCAAAGCCACATTGTGAGTAATTGCTGAAACATTAGCAGAAGAATTGTCACATTGAAACTTTTATCATCATATGAGCTACTAGTACATGCATATTTGATAACTGCTACAACTCTCAACAAATCTTAGTGTAAATAAATGAACAATTTGTAAGCCTCACCAGCCCTTTATTCAGGTATTCATATTTGTCAGATAAATTTGTGAACTCTCTTGGTGACCCATAACAATTGACAAAGCATGGCCCAAAGGTTGGCAAGAAACCTACATAAATAGAAACAACACTGCTATGTTATATATAGTCCTCACAATAAAACACACTGCTAACCATTGTCTCCTGGTGCAGATATCTGTGACATGTTCAGATAAGTAGTTCCAATGTGGTCATCTTTTCCAAATAAGTCTCTTTATACAGATATCACAGTCATGTAAGACTTGTGAGGTGTTACTATAACTCTCACCTGTCTTTCAGTCGAATCCTTATCCTTTCACACAGAGATGGAAACTATGAGAAATCATGCAAAAGAGATGAGATTTCATATACACAAATCAATAAAATAAAAACAGATTTTTAAAATTAAAAAGTATGGGGAATATTACATATACCAATATTTATATTCAAATAATTTCAATATTGTCCTTAGCTGAAATAACCACAATAAAAACAATGCATATATTATCTAAGATCAAGTTATGTCTCAGAATAGATTCGGAAGCCCAATGATTTAACAGATTTATTACACACACCTTCTGATGTAGCATTGAATTATCAGTTGATGTAAATAGTGATCCTATAATATTACTTGCAAATTTTTGTTCTTTTACTTTTTCAGACATTATGGATGTAATTCACAAGCACCTAAATAAAATGTTTTACTCAGGTGAGATACTGCCAGGTCTGATATTATGAAATTCTCTTTCTTTCTCACTCTCTCTCCCTCCCTCCCTTCCACTTCACCTCTCAATGCACTGACATAGGAAGATCATTTTGAATGAGTTGGGAGGGAGATGGGGGGAGGTGGTAAGGGAGGAAGGAGGGTTCTCTGCTTAGAATATCCAAAATAGTATATTCAATGATTCAGTCCATCTCGGATGAATTAATGATATACTATTGGCTTTTAGTGCTTATTAAATCTTGGTAGTAATTGTTTTTTATTAGTTCAAAATGGTGGCATAAACAGAGAAAATGTGTATCTCTTTATTGTATGTAAAATCAGTACAATGGCAACAAGGATCATGCCATATACTGATTTTGAGATTGCTATCACTATAATGATAGCAATTACAACAATTCCAAACATCTAAAAGCATTAATCAGAACTAACCAAGAATAAAGTCTCCTAATGTTTTATTTATCTTACTCTGGCTCCTATATTAATCTGTTTGTTCCACTCTGGATTTTCCTCATGTGAAATAGCTTTAGTGTGACCTCTATGACCAGCGAAAGAAACACTGCAATATGGGTCCACTTTGTCTTTATCTCCTGAGCCCACATGTAGAAACTTTTTCACTTTTTCAAAGTATGCTGCATCCATCTGTGGAAGGTCTTCTGCTCGATAGACTTTAACAGTCAAAGTTCCAGGTACCAGTTGCACTCCAGAAGGACGAAGCAGGTTACTGAAACAAAATATTACTCTAATTATTTTGGCTTACATAAAATAATGATGGCTAATAAGTTAATTATACGAATTTTGTTATACATATCTTCATAAGCATACTGAATTATACATTCATTCATTCTATTCTGTAAATTTTTATGAAAAAAATTCTATCTTACGCTTCAATATCAACAGCTTCATCAGACATTACTTCAGGTAGAGTAATTAGTTCATCATTAGGCCCAAGGACTTGAATGCTTACTTTCAAAAAGCCCTGTATCAAGAATGAGGGGAAAGAGAAAGTCACAAACATCAGAAACAAAGAAGCCAATTTAGGTGATTGTAAAATTACTAGAGTGCACCAAATCTGTTTTATACTCCTTTTTAAGTGCAAGTGTGAATGACTCACTTTGACTCCACCAGCTGCATCTTTGGGATTTGTGAGAAGTAACCACTTGTGAACTAAAGCATGACGAGGTTCATCATAGACCAAATTAAGATCCAACTTGAAGCTACCCACCAGAGCATCCCATATAACCTTCCTTGAGTTTACAACTTTAATTTCTAACAGCTTGTTCAACATCTCCACAGGGCGGCAGCGAAAGTTGAAAAACACCACATCATTAAAATCAGGATTGTTCGTACCTTTTTGGACTCGAGTTTCTCTAACATCACCTGAACAAAGGACCTTGGTTGCTGGATTCAGTCCACTTCCAGTGAGTTTACGTCCTTCATGAATATTAACTCGTACTTGAAAGTCTGTTGGCTTGTTGGGTAAAGAACTTCTTTGAGCTCTAGTAAGATTCTTTGCTTTCTTTTCTCTACCAATAAGTTAATATTGAACTTTTTGTTGATTTATACTAAATGAATAGGTTAACCTTAATTGTGTGCTCCCATAAGACTTTTTTCTACCTCCACCACCTTCATCTTCTGCTCTGCTAGCATCTTGGTTAGCTTTGTCTCCAATGTCACTCCCTGCATCACTGTCATATGCTTCATCATTAACTTCTTCATCACTTCCTCCATCTTCACTACTATCACTGTCATCACTTTCACCTTCAATGCCAACTTCTCTCAAATCAAGTGGAGAATCATATGTGATTTCCAAAGATATTGTTGACTGTAAAAAAAAAAAGTTACAGATTTGATCTTTAAAATACCTCTTAAAATCAGTTGCTTGTAATAGAGCGAGTGCTTACTTCTTGGCAATATAAATATTCAGAATCCTTAGTTCTTCAGATATGAAAAACTACCCATTTGTAAAGCAACTTGATTACCTGTAACTGTTCTCCACTACTCCCAGTGAGATTCATTCGCACAGATTGTCTGCCATTTGATACTGCCTCATAGAGCTGGATATTGGCATATCCTACCAGCCTGTTTAAGAAAAAGATATGTGAAGTAATTCCAGAACAGGTAAAGCCCTTCACATTGATGAAAATACAATGTGTAAATAAAGTTGTCACAAGAATGTCTTCAGATACCTATCTTGGCCACTTTACTCTGATCCATTTAAGCTACAACTATACACAATTCTTCAGTCATCCATACTTAAAAGTGCAGGACATACTGAACAGTACATCAATAGAGTTTTCAGTATGTAAATAGATCTGAAAGTATATTCTATGCAAACTGATGCTTTTATTATTCACCACCCACCACCCCTCCCCTAATTACAACTAGCTAACCAATGATTCCAAGTACTGTCAGCACACACCGTTTGGTATTGACAAAAAAACTCATTGAACTTTACTTAATTTGGTAACCTGAGATACATCTTGAGAGTGTTTTAAGTATGAGACTGCAACATGCAACAATGTTTGAGGCCTAAAAGTAGGTTGATACAAGTTTCTTAGAGGGGGAATTCCCAAATACCATTTACAGAGAGTAAATACAGCATCTAATTTATATTGCTAAGTGATATATGAAATTTCAGAGTTATAAACTTGACTTTTCTCTCAGATATTTATAACTTTGAAGAGTCTTGTGCAAATCATTTCTGTTAGTTACTGAAATGCATAAAACATAAATTATTTACCTGTCTTTTGCTAGTCTCTCAATAAAAAATACTTTAAACTTTATTATTTCGGAGTTTTTTAATTCATCCTTGCATTTCCACCTTAAAATCTAGCATACCATACATAAAAAGGGAAAAATAATTCAAACAAGGAATAAGTATGTATCTATATACCTCATCCCAAACCGGATCTAAACTGTTTTCTACGACTGCTGTCTTCTTAGTAATCCCTACATAATATTGACTGAATCATTATTTGCTGCGTTATTTCTCACCTCTAAAAGTACACACCGCCACGGAGCTTGTACTCGAAAATTTTCCAAGTTTTGGTAGCTCACTAGCATTGTATATAAGCACACTTAGTGACATAATTATTTTTTCGTACAAAATAACAAGAAACTTCAATTTTTCTTGGCAGCAGGAGAAGAACACGCCGCGCGGCCGGCGAGAATTAAATGCGCGCCTAACGATAGGCACGTGCTCTTGCTTTGCTTTAAAAATGTTCCCTTTACCTAATTGCTTTGATGTCTCGTTCACTCAGTCGTTCAAAGCTAGGGCCTAATATATTTAGCTAAGTTTGCAATTATAAAGTTGGATAAAATTTAGTAAGCTACGGTGTTTTGTTGAAAGAGTAGTTTGTTGGAGCTCTTACAGATGATAAACAATTGTGTATTTCATAAACCTCCCTTCAGCCTTATCTTGTTATGAAATTTTAATTTATAATTAAATTTTTAACTAATCTAGAATCTAGCTAGTAATGTTCCAAATTATTACATTTCTTAACTCACAGTTCAATGGTATAATGAAGACTGAAATGAAGTTAGCAGTTCACAGAATTGGTTAAGAAAGAGTGGTTGACTGGGATGTGAATGTAAAATTAGTAAGTTAAGGACAGATATTATAGTTGCTATGATGGCAGACATTTTACATGTACAAAGTAGAACCACTTTTCATTGTTTTAAGATACTACCAAAAAGAATTAAAGTAGCTAATATTTTCTGCTGCTATGATGGTTCATGCACCTATATGTACCTGAACATTTAATAGACAGCTTGAGAAGTAGTTTAACACAATATTTTACAACTGATACTGGTATCAAATCCTTCCCATTGGCATAGTGGTTATATATTAACAGTTATAGAATGATGTTATTGAATTCACAAAAATTCTGGAAAGCCCTGGATTGTTTAGTACAACAGCACTGGACCTGGGTCTGTGGTGTGCCTGCAATACCCACTATAAAGACCAGCACTTCCAGCATCTAATATGACCAACATTAAAAAAGAAGAAGTGATTTTTGGTTGAGTACCTGGTGAGTTACCTTCTCTTTTGTCTGGAACTACAAGGGGCATCAACCAGACTGTTATATCTATGGATCACTGCAAGAACTTAGCAGCTATAAGTTTTATAATGAAGAAAAGAGATTGGATCACTTCTTTATTCTGAGTTAGTATAATCCAACATTTCAGATGTTATTATTAAAGAAACTCAAGTTATTTTTAACAAAGTTACTGAATTCATAATGGAAACTTTCTTGTCATCTGAGTTGATGCCAAATCAACAGGAGTTTTTGCGAGAAAGGCATTTGAGAAGCTTCTGTTTTAATAATATATTTTGAGTGAGAATGACCATACATCATATAAAAATAGCTTGTTTTGTTTCTTCTTCATCTTCGTGTAGCTGTTCTTTCACAGACAAGAAAGTAGAGCTGAAATAATTTTCCATCTTGGTTACTGTCCTAAAGGTCGATTTGGTATGCTCGTTTACTTTCTTGTAAGTCCAAAAGAAGGTCAGGGGTATAAATGGAATGATAAAGATGGTTAGCCTTGGATTATCAGATTGAGAGATGAATGAGTTCCTTGTGGCAGGATGTTGGAGATCTGTTGGACCTAAACACACCTCATTCAGATGGTATTCTGACTCATTGTCCAGGAGATGTTTGGCAATGTTGTCGAGATGTATTACAAGATTGGATCAATAATGGCTCATATCCAGCAACTTGGGATAATCTATTGACTCTATTGAAGGACTTCATGTGCCAAATCTTTACAGACAGCTTTGGGATGTTTTTAGTCATGATATTGTATTCATTTACACTGTCTTGAGTAGTTTTTTCATTTGATTATTTATTTATTTAGCTTTAATTGTTGTTGTTGTTTTTCCTAATGTATCCTATTATTTGATTGTTTGTTCTTTTTAATGACAGTTTACTTACAACACCAATAAAATAGAATAATAATAGCTACTGAAGATGGAAGTAAAAGATCTTCTACAGCTAAAACAATTAGCAGTCTTCTGTATGGTTCCTCTCAGTATTTTATAGCTAACAGTCTCCCAGCTTCTACAGCAGTGTTGTCATGGCATTGTATTAAAGTAGCTACTTATAATTTTAATCAGCTATTGTCAATACCAACTAAAATAATAGAAGTATGTTCATACCAAACTATAAAATACCAGGAACAAAAAAATTGAATATTTGAGAATGTTAGTGATGAGATGACAGAATAAAAACATTTACTTACACTAGAATAAAAATATCACGATAACTACATCTAACAACAAACACACACTGAAACTAACACATAATTACATCAAAGTTTGATAATGGCTGTCACAGTTGCCAATTTTTCAAGGTAATATACTGCTTGTTATCCAATTCATGATAGTGTTCTAAATAGCAACATAATGAAATAGAATCACTTTCAGGTATGGTAAGAAATTAGTCACATTAATGGTACCAAATACTATTAACATAAGCCCTTGATTGTTGACTGACATTTATTATTTACCCCGCCTACCTCTATTATCGTTTTAGTATTATACGGCAGGAGTGCGTAGATTTTAATAAACTTACAACAATCACTCGGAGGTAGTTATGAGAATGGTTGAGCTAGAATGTATAAGTCATATTGGCTAGCTTTTTAGCTTGTCTGAAGATAGTTGAGGGTTTAACACTCAGTTTTTAGTCCAATAGTGATTAGAAAACAGGCAATACTCTGTTTGTTGACCAGCTATCTTGTAGGCTATAGCTACAGTTGCAATGGCTGGTCAATATTAGATGGCCATAGTTGATAATTTGAGTCTGACTGTAAAGTTTGCCTAGAGCCCTATAAATACTGATACAAATGTTGGAGAATCTGGGCACACTCGTCAGACAATCATCGAGTCATGTTTACTGTTATTTCCACTCTGGCATCATCTATCATTATTGTGTCTTACCTTATGATCACATTTTTTTCTTTGTGTGTAATAATTATTTTATTGAGGTTCTCGTTATGATTCTTTGCTGACAAGAAACAATTTCTCTCTAGCAAGCGCTACTCTGACAACAAAAAAGTAAGCTAGGCAATGCTATCTAGTATAAGATTTGCTTATTGTCAGTCTGCATAACTTTTTAAGTTGTTTAGCTAGCAAGTTGTGTTTCAAGTGCAACGTTTTGTCAATGATTGAGAACTTATGCTACTGTAGCTACCACTTGGGCAACCACTAATTTAGTCTGATTCCAATAGCTTACTTGCACTCAGTAAAAGTTATGATAAGGTGTCTTTTTTTAGGTATAATAATGTAAGTGAGGAAAAATGCTATAGCATTCCCTTGTTCCTTGCATACCCGATCACTTACCGGTGCTGTGTAGACGAAAATGACAATGAGAATGACCAGCAAGATGACGATGATAGTTCCTATGATGTGCCACTTGTAAAACTTCCAGATGATGTGCTTGAATGTCTTCAGAGGAGACGTAAACCACAGAAATGAAGTTGCAGGGCGACTAAAGAAGGAAAGAGATTCATAATTAGTGCAGAATGTCAGTGAAAGTAGATTTGGTGCTTACTTGGGAGGGTCCAGGACAGGGTTCATATTGGGGTCTTCTCTGCCCTTACCAGCTGGTCTCAACTGGGCTTCCTCTTCAGACACCAATTCAAATTCCAGCTCCATTTTGCCCTACATATAGAATTCAAATGAATGAACACAATAAAGCTTTAGCTATATCACATGATCAAATGGCACGTACATTGAGTAGTTTATTTCCATCTTTGTCCACCTCGTAAGATGGCCACCATCCCTTTATCCTCTTTCTTTTAAACAGATCTGAAACCTGTGGTGGATTACCAATTTGTTCTAGTGAGCAAGCTGATGCAGTACTGGCAGGTTCCAGCATGGCATTGAGATTGAAGTCCAGTGTACCTGAGTTTGACATAAAAACATTCCAGTAGCTTGTGGCAATGATTTAATGTAGTTCTTGGCTATAGGGACAAACTGGTCTTTTTTTGCTAATGCCAAAAGATAATATACTTTGCTTCATTTTATTTCTTTTTGTGTCTCGGTGTTCACACACACACACACACACACACACACACACACACACACACACACACACACACACACACACACACACACACATACACACACACACATACACACACACACACACAACAAAAAAAAATCAGTGACACTGCAGCTTCTAATCAAAGTTTGTTATTTAGTATTTATTTCTGTGATTTCTATAAATTAAATGTAATCACATTTGCACAATTTAGATCTTGGACACAAATTAATAATACAGTATAACAACCATAGTCACCTGGAAATCACTAATCTGAAATACCCAATAATCTGAAGAGCTGCTAGGTTGAGCTCCGCCTCTTAAAGCCACATACCCCCACCTTGAGAAGCTGTAGTTTGGTTACTCTACTCCTTCTGTCAGCAGCCTCTGTGCTACTCAAGTTGCTTCTTTGCAGAAAAAAAAGAAGGTAATTCTGTACTATAAGGAATGTTGCTCTCAAAACAAAAGGTCAAGCATACTCGTTTAACACTAGCTGCTAAGGTAAAATGTATTGAAATGACTGATTTTCAAGCCAGTGTGTAAGAAAGCTTTGTTTTTCAGTCATACCATAGACACAAGTTGTTAAGCACTTCTTTGTGCGCTGGTTTTTTGTTAAGTGCCCATTTTCTTCCTGGCTTTTATCACTTTTTATTAAGTGTTCCATGTGTCTCGTCTATTGCCTATTGGCAGTCAGCCCCAGTTTTTATTAAGTGTTCCATGTGTCTCGTCTATTGCCTATTGGCAGTCAGCTCCAGTTTTTATTAAGTGTTCCATGTGTCTCGTCTATTGCCAATTGGCAGTCAGCCCCAGTTTTTATTAAGTGTTCCATGTGTCTCGTCTATTGCCCATTGGCAGTCAGCCCCAGTTTTTATTAAGTGTTCCATGTGTCTCGTCTATTGCCTATTGGCAGTCAGCTCCAGGTTTTTATTAGTGTTCCAGTGTCCTCGTCTATGTGCCTATGTGAGTCAGCCCATTTTTTATTAAGTGTATCCATGTGTCCTCGTCTAGCCTATTGGCAGTCAGCCCCCTTTTTCTTAATGTCCATGTGTCCTCGTCTATTGCCCTATTGGCAGTCAGCCCCAGTTTTTATTAAGTTTTCCATGTGTCTCGTCTATTGGCCTATTGGCATTCAGCCCCCTTTTTATTAAGTGTTCCATTGTCTCGTCTTTGCCTATTGGCAGTCAGCTTCCAGTTTTTATTAAGTGTCCATGGTGTCTCGTCATTGCCTATTGGCAGTCAGCCCCGTTTTTCTTAAGTGTTCCATGTGTCTCGTCTATTGCCTATTGGCAGTCAGCCCCAGTTTTTATTAAGTGTTTCCATGTGTTCTCGTCTAATTGCCTATTGGCAGTCAGCCCCATTTTTATTAATGTTCCATGTGGTCTTCGTCTATTGGCCTATTGGCAAGTCAGCCCCATTTTTATTAGTGTTCCCTGTTTCTCGTCTCTTTCCTTTGGCAGTCAGCCCCCTTTTTATTAAGTGGTGCCATGTGTCTCCGTCTATTGCCTATTGGCAGTCAGCCCCAGTTTTTAATTAAGTGTTTCCATTGTCTCGTCCTATTGCTATTGCAGTCAACTCCAGTTTTTATTAAGTGTTCATGTGTCTCGTCTATTGCCTATTGGCAGTCAGCTCCAGTTTTTATTAAGTGTTCCATGTGTCTCGTCTATTGCCAATTGGCAGTCAGCCCCAGTTTTTATTAAGTGTTCCATGTGTCTCGTCTATTGCCTATTGGCAGTCAGCCCCAGTTTTTATTAAGTGTTCCATGTGTCTCGTCTATTGCCTATTGGCAGTCAGCTCCAATTTTTAAGGTTACCACTCAACTATTAAGCATATTTTTTTATTAACACTCATTTCCTTACCATTTGGAGATATAAGCAGGGGAGCCCAACAACCCCGTGTCCACAGTATACTTATTACCTTATAAAATGTATATATTCAACAATCCCCGGTCCCTTAGTGTCTGGATTACTAAGGCTCTACTGTATTTACAATATTATGGCTATAGCTAATTTGAATCTTTGAAACACTATTTTGCCCATGCAGAGGTAATCCCGTAACCTAGCAGTTTCATGAGATGATCATTTTCAAACACATTTTCCTGCATGTGTCATTAGCGCTTTTCACTTTGTCAGTAAGAACTTAAAATTGAGTAAGTTTTCAGTTTTCCATGCCAACAGTACTTGCCAACAGTACTCACCTATGAAGTCATCAGGATTGAAGAGGTCATTGTCCCAAATTTGCATCGTGAGTATGGCAGGCAAGTGTCTCTCTGTTTTAGTCAAACTGTAGAAGTGATCCTGAGAAGATCAAACAGTAATATAGCGGAGATTATACACAAACTCAAGGCTACTATAAGCCTTTTCCAACAGTAAGAGTAAAATTATGGCCAATTGTGTAGATCAGTACTAAGTTTACCAAAAGAAATTTGTACCTTCTTCCTGACCACCATGATATTCTCTGCTGGAATGTACTCAAGTGGGAACACGAGCCTCCAGTTGAAGTTTCCTTCTCCATCCATAGACCTGTAATGGACATCTGTCTTCTGAGTGTCATCTTCTCCACGAAGCCATCTATTGGTCAACAAATTTAACTGTAATGTAATTATTTCTATGATTTCATGGCAATTTTAAAAACCAGAACGATTATTATAAGATTAATCCAGCATTCCTTCGAACTAGTATTACTTAGATTACGCTAAGTACAAAAAAGGAGCCAATAATTTCAAGTTCCATTTAGGGAGGTTTTATTAGAGCTAAGAACATTCTCTTCTCAATGAAAGTATTTGTTTAAACCAACTGTTATATCACCAGGTGTAACTTGTACATTCAAGCACCCCTTATTCCTAACTCCCCCACCCCCTCGAATTTCTCCTCTACCTGTCAAAGTGTGTTGTGTTTAAAAATGACAAGAAGTATCAGATAAAGTCACAGCTACTGGTTTATGTAAGATTACTGTAGTTGTCCATAATAATTCTAGCTAAAAATAATAAATAAAAATTGAAATTAAGGATGCTGTTGTTAGAGGGTGAGGTAGCTCACTGACAAAGTCTAACACACTCTACATTCACAAATACCTATATAAAATAGTTTCTCATAATATATAATGATTTCAATATACAGAATCAATAAAAAAAAAAAAACTATTTTCTTTGATACTGACATTTCTGAGTTATAGACCATGCTTGTTAGGTGAGTTTTATTGTATGTGCACCTCTGATTGATTGAAAGACCCTTGTATTAACTTAACTTTAACTATCTTACCCCTTGACATAGATGTCACTCATGGCCTCTCCTGTGGCTACTGACACTTCGTCCAGCACCACGTCTGAGGTGTTCCACACGACAATACGTAGCATGTATTTCTCAGGTTTGCGAAGACTCACATCCACTGGATTAGGAATGTTAGTGTCCTTAGGAAAGATGTCCACCCACATGTGCAGTTTGCCCTGGGGGATTTTGGGCTGCAGGGGGTTGTACAGACTACGAGATTCAATGTGCTCGGGGACGAGGTTTTGCTGGCGAAGGATGTGGAGTGCCAGTCGCTGTTCTGGAATATCTGTTATATCTCCATGAAGAATTTTATTATTTTCTGAGAAGAGAGTTAAACCAGATAAAGACAGCAGCATTAAGTTACACAAAATAAATCTTACCGAATTGGTCCAAAGTGAAAGTTTCCCCATCAATGATCACACTTTTTTTATCAGTAGACCATTCTGCCAGAGCATAATTCTTGCCTTGAATCCATTCATCTAATATTTCAACAGGAGACGCTCTGTCTCGCCACTTGTTTGGCCCTTTCCTAGAAAAAAGAGAGTAGTCGATTTCTCACTTTCCATTCAAAACTAGTCAAAATTTATGATTCCAATCAACACAGAAGGTAAAAAAAATACAATTTTATTGACAATATAAAGTATGAATAATTCATCCATCAACTAAACTAGTGATCACTGTAATTATAATCGAGTAAGCGAAGCGAGCGAAATACTATTATAGGGGTGGATAATTGAAAATCGGGTATATGTTATACAATATATATGGATGGATGGTACATATGCCCTTTAAATGTGTACATGGGTGCCTTTTTCTCCTAAATACAAAGCTTTTTAGGCTTGACCCCAGTTTCTTCAGATACTATAGCATTAAGCAAATCTTACTTTAAACTTAGAGTCTAAATTATGAAATAATTCCCGTGAAGCACTTGTCACAAAATGTTGCTGAAACTGGTTAACCCTTTACCATATGTAAATTCAAAACTTCACCTTACTAGTGGTGCTGCTTGGTTGTCAGGAAGTCAGAATGGTTTAATATGGAAGCTACCACGAATCGAGGGAAGCTGAGGTAATTAGCTAAAATTACAAATATAACTCAGGCCTTTTTTGTAGCTGTGAGCTTGTTCAAGAGTTGCTGGTAATTAAGGTAGTCAGAATGGCTTAAATTTTATACTACAGAAGTTACCACTACTCAGGAAATTTAGGGAAGAAAGTAATTTTGTATTTGCTATAATTAATGGTCAACCGCTATATACAGAATCCAATTTTATCATCATGAAGTATGGAAATAAAAGCTTCTTCTTGTAAAATACATCATATAACAATATTGTAGTTTTAAGTAACCTAACTAGGCAGGCTTGCTCGCCATTTGTGCTCAAGCATACCACTAGTATTGTGTGTGGTGAGTTGCACAGTAACACTGCCACTAAAGTTCAACAGGTGTCCATGAGAAGGCTAGTATAACACCACTTAATCTAATACATTCATGTGTAGACTGATCCAAGAAAAATAAATGTATGATGACATAAAGCAAGCCTGA
>WLWD01000499.1_pt1 | contig 41935 bp, 31 predicted proteins | sample 6712731 | NCBI WGS metagenome assembly WLWD01 (sample SAMN12718690, study PRJNA576275) | sponge metagenome | isolation source: marine sponge | host: Mycale hentscheli | place: New Zealand: South Island, Marlborough, Capsize Point | collected 2014-11-01
CATCACGTTGCATGACATAATGAGTTACCTATTATACAGAAGATAGCTGCGTAGAAATCATTTATTCTTAAGCTGTTAAATGGTTCTTTGTCCATATTAACACAAGATTATGGCTGCTTCCTAATTCTTCAAAGCTTTTGTCTTCTGGACAGCTGTACTTGTTTATAGTCTCGCATAGCCAAACCTTTACCTATCACTACGCTAGGAAAGGGTCTAGTAGTTATACTGAATAGTAGCACTGTAAATTATTCTCATTAAACCAACAAAACGTAAAAATAATGCCACACATAAATGTACTAATATACATATCAATTGAAATTTTATATGCACTAAAGTGCCGAATGATTATAATTACCAATATGGCTGATAACATAAATATTTCTTGGTACTGCTGTCACAACAAATTCATAGAAAACAACGTTTTCTATCTCTTCTTCCACGTCCAGATTCTATATCAAATACTTCCAAGCTCTGAAATGATTTGTAATTCAGCCTATCCATGGCCACCTTATCAGCTACAGTTCCCCAGTCAGTCCCTTAGTACATGGAAGTAGTGGGACTGGGCAACAGTGCAGTAAGTACTGATGGAATATTGACAAACTGCGACCTCAAGTTACCCCAGAGCTCTGAAGGCCACTAGAGAAAAGCTTGCATTACACTCAACTGAGAATTATGTCCCCCCCTCCCCCTTCTGACATTCTATACAATTATATATTTTTTATTTAACTGGACGGACACAATTACCATTTCTACAGAAACTGCTGCAGCCAGAAGGACGAATTATTATTATTGTCTATAGTTGGCATGCAATGAATGAACTGGCAATGATTTTCAAGGCAAAATGGTAAAAATCCCCTATATATAGAAAAGTTCTTTACTCATTTCTTATGTCTTGGTACGGTAAGTATCATCATCTACTCAATTCTCGCGTATTAAATATTTCGCAACGTATAAAACGCAAGTGTTCGTGAACTTCACTTTTTTTTAATTCAATAATTTACAAAATATACAATACATTAGTGGTATAAAAAGTTTCTGTGACATAAAAATGCTAATTTACTACACACTTGCATCCGGCATCACTTTGCAGAACTCCCAGAGCCAAGACCTCACCAACTCGTCATTCTTCTACACTCTCGCCAGTAGCACTAACTTGACGATGCCCACCAACCTCGTCTTAGTTCTTAAACTAAACAATTCTGATCTCAACGAAATCAAGAGCCGATCAAGACTATCTACATCTCCTAACGACACATTCCTCAGCTTATCTGAAATCACTGTTCGAGGCACAAGTGGAAATAGCATTGTTCCCATTCCAAGCACCAATGCCATGGCAGTGTCCAATTATGTGCAAGATGAGACTCCTCCCCAGCTGAAGCAGCACAGGAAGTGTGGCATCTCGAGTAAGATTAGTCACTTGAACGGCAGACTCTACTTCCAGAAGGACGACATGGAGTCCACTTCCAGCTGAAGCATTATTCCAGTGGGGTCAAGACGTGTAGACATTGTGAACATTGAACAACATTGCTGTTGAGCCATATAATGAATGTCAAACCAGAAATGTTGAGGGAATTGGAATTGACAGCTCTGTCAAAGTTCAGTATCAGACCGGTGTTTAGATAAAAAAACAAATGTTCCTAACGAAAATGGTTTTAAATTAGGATAAAATGTTGACACGTTCAGAACTTGGCACTAACTGGTTTGTCCCGCCATGTCACTGATGGCCCCCAGTTGTAGGAGTAGCACCATGCTCGAATTATCTATGACTAGTGTCATGTCCAGCTTGATCCTGTTGAGGTTGGCAGTGCTGATAGTGATATCAATGACCATAGATTCATTAGCGGACAACATGGAGGACGAAGTTGGAGTGACAGATGTACTGTTCTCTTCAGAGTGAGTACCGTCTCCTGGGTTGACACGATCTCATCAAATGTCAGGGATAAAATGTCGGAGGTGAGATTAAGGTCGAAATAAAGGAGATCTGGGCTGGTGGTGTCTTGGACAAAGTCTTCCAAAGTTTGCCATGTCAGCCAAAGTTCGAATGCTGTGACAAAAACAATGGATCAGTTTCATCAGTTTGTACAAGATCTCACAGAACTAGTTAATGTCTAAACTAATATCTTGTACTTCAGTTAATCACCAAATTTTGCCCAAATTATTCAGAAAGCATAGATGTGTTTACCACAAATTATATCGCTATACTTATTGATAAAACGATTCTAAACATAAGTAAACAAATTACCACAACCCCTGCGTGCGCACAAATAACAACAAAAAGTCTAGTGAAAGACAAGTTACAGCAAAAAGTATGCAGGAAACATACTTAACAGTGTCCAAAATTGTTCCTGTTCACTTTATCATGAGAAGTTATTGCTAATGAACTGAAGCCATACTATAAGATGTGCACTATTGGGAATCAAGTATAATCTTGTAGGATTAAAAACAACGACTACAATAACCACAAAAAACAAAACAAAAATAGGCATATATATAATTATGACAGTATATAATTGTTTCATTAACACTTATTGCATTGTGGGCTATTCCAAGCACTGACTACAAGAAGTGTGCTTCATTCCGTTTCTGCCGCCTTACAACACAAGCAGTGATGATAGAGTGATGACATCTAGTAAGATTCACAAGAAGGAAAGATGCACTCCAATGATTTAATTCTTCAGTGAACTTTAGACAGGGCCATGGAGTGACCATTTGCATATCCAACTTCACACAAGTATAAATTAAAAGCTTTCTTCGTATACAACCCAAGTATTCACACACACACACACACACACACACACACACACTCACACACACACACACTCACACAAAGATAATTCATTGACTACTGAATGAATGAAGTACTTATCAAGGTGTGAACCCTCAGCACTACTATAAAATAGCTAACTATTACAACATCTCAGATCAAAAGAACAATTTATAGGATATTCTAATCAGGTATCAATGTAACATGAGCAATGAAATTGGTAAATGTAAACATTGTCTCTAAGAGAAGATGCTTAACAGGCCAGAGACACTTACTGATATATTTTTAACTCAAAACTCAACTTCCAGCACTCTGTTGACTTTCAAGCATAAAGCAAACCACTGTAGGCTGCAACATGACAATAGTGTAACAGATAGACAAACGGACAGACTGGATGACTACTATAACCCTCTTGCACATGCATACTGAGGGTAATTAATAAGCTTGAGGCATAGATATCCAAACAGTGTGCTGCGCAAAAGTAATGAAACGATACTGAAGACTGAATAATCTTGATGCTGTAATTTTTTTTATTACATTTGAACATAATGATAGTCTCACTGAGTTGCATTCCAAATACCATTGCATGATAGGAGAAATGATTCAGTTATTTTCGACAAAATAATATAAAACATTGTAAGAATATGTAGTAGTTTTCTCTACGCCTATATTTAAAACTAAACACGACATTGCAATTCACTATTGTCAAACAATGAGTCACTAGGCAGATATTTATGATGTGGGTGGGGTATATTTAGAATAACAAGCTTTAAAAGTTGCTATGGTTTCAAGTGCCACCAGCTCAAAGTGTATTCTAGAGGGGAAAAAAATTCTCTTAGCCACAAGTGGCCAGAGTTAGAATATTAGCTGGGTCAATAAATTATCTGCACAATAGAACTCACATAGTTACCACTGCTATTTATACCTAATGCAAACTGTCATAAGAAGCGATGGCGTAGGAAGTGGGAGACTCCAGGGGCTGGAGCCTCCCATAACTTGTTTCTCACATGAACACCAGCAAATCATAGAACACATGCCCTTGGAGCCCACCCATACTGAAACTTCTTCCTACACCACTGTATAGTGAAGTTTAGGCAGACTCTAGCATAGCTACGTATTTTATGATTTTTTTTTAAATTCAATAAAATCATTATTAACTGATTCTATTAAATATGTATTTTATTTAGCTCAGGTCTACTTCTGTAGCAGCAATTGCTGATTCATCTGAACTCTTCCTCATCCAGTCATTTCTTGTCTGTACAAAAAACTCAAAAGAATTCCAGTTGTCAGCTTGTGCCCATTCCTAGATCAAGCCACCGCGGAATAGAGCGTTGTCTGTTTTCATGGCGTGGATCTCTTTCGTAGAGAAATGCAAATGGCGGCTAAGCTGCGTCATCCTAACTTAGTCCAGTTCATTGGAGCTACAATTCGGGGAGACATGATGATCCTTATGGAATTGATGCCTACCAGTCTCAGAAGGCAAATTGAAACAGAGGAATATTTTACTCCTAAATTAGTGAAACAAGTAAGCCTTGACATAGTCAAAGCCTTAAACTACCTCCACCAGATGAAGCCAGATCCTATGATCCATCGTGACATCAGCAGTGCTAATGTTCTCCTAGAACATTTACAGTCTCCTAAATATTGGAAAGCTAAAGTAACCGACTACGGCTCAGTTAATCTAGTTCGCCAGCTCCACACGGAGAATCCAGGAAGTCCTGCTTATTCAGCACCAGAGGCAGGGACTCCAAGTCAGCAGACAACTAAAATGGACATCTACAGCTTTGGTGTCTTGATGTTGGAGATGCTCACCGGTCAATTGCTAGCACCAGAAAATCGGTCAAGTTTGTTCCGCCAAGTCCATCACGAGCACCTGCTACCCCTCCTTCAGAGATGCTTGTCAGAAAGGACAATAGACAGACCAAGTGCTGAGAATATTATGTCTGAACTACTAGCATAATTTCTTATTATGATTTTTGTATTAGCTAACTCTGTGTTTGTGTTATTTAAAAAAAAAAAATTAGTAATAGACTTTGTTGTTTTCATCCTTTTGTTCGTTCCTCTAAAGATTCTTTTCATTATAAATGTGTCTACTATTTTTGTAATTTGATGCACATATCTATGATTGTTTATTTTTATTGTTCCAAGCTTATTAAATCAAACTTGAAGTAGTTATTTATATCTATCTGTTTAACTCTATATGAATATGATTAAAATTTCAATTACTTTAAACAATATCATCTAATGTGTTGCTCTCATTGTGTCACTAGGTATTAGATGAACTTTCAGGGCACGATCATGATTGAACTTCAAGGAATATACATGTATACCCTTGCCTATCTATCCTAAAAGCCACTAGCCGCCTTAGCGGTTTTAGGATAGGCAAGGGTATGGCGCGCGCGAGACTAGTTGATGATAAGGTTGGCCACCGAAAGGCTGAATTAAAAGTCATTTCAGGGCTTGGAAAGGTTTGGCTATGCGAGACTATAAACAAGTACAGCTGTCCAGCAGACAAGAACTTTGAAGAATTAAAAACCACAATCTGGTGTCAATATGGACAAAGAACCACATAAGCTCACAATGATTTCTACACAGCTATCTTCTGTACAACAGGCAACTCATTATGTCATGCAACATGGTGACAATAGACTACCACCAGTGTCTAATGGGACAATAGGCTACCACCAGTGTCTAATGAAACAATAGACTACCACCAGTGTCTAATGGGACAAGCCTATGCACTCTTATCTCCTCTATTAACAATAAGCATGTATCAGTCTCGTAGCCACCCGTACCGGAAGTAATAGAAACGCGTACAATTCCTTTCAAAAGGTCACCTCATTAAAATGATGCTTGCGCGTGGGCGTTCAATATATATATTTTTAGTTTGCATGGAAGCCATACACGTGTTTGTCTTAATACTGGTGGTGCTGCTCAGTCAAGCTAACAGGCATAGTTTGAGGAAAAAACCAGACCATTTTAGCATCAGAACACCTTTTAATATGGCAAGTTATATATTTCTTATTAATTCGGGACATAGCAATCTGCAACCAAATTAGACTAAAATAATTAGTGATATGTCATAGTGATTCATGTATTTATGATATACTAAATTATTGTAACTGCAAAACAAAGAAAAAATTTTTTAAGCGATATTGAATGTATTATGATAATACTTTGTATGTATAATCAAAGAGTTCAGTGCTAAGGAGAAGAGGTCCAAAGACAACAATCCATCCAGGCAGAAAATGTGGTCCTTGCCAGTTATGCTGCAAATCTGCATAAAGCTGTCCACTTGGGATCCTCAACTTTCAACAAAGCTCCGGGCCATGGAGAAAACGATCACAGTTGACAGCTATATTTGTTATGCATGTGAAAAAGACAGAAAGAAAAATTAATTCAGGTGACTATGTACCAGGCTGGACATTACAGAACAAAGAAAACATAACACTGATGATGGAAAGCTAGTTCCACTGTGCTAGGTTCATTATAAACAATCAACTCTCAAGTATACATGTAGTGCACAATCAACTCTCAAGTATACATGTAGTGCTAACATAAAGGGGTCATACAGGCACTGCCCTAACACTGTTGCCATTAAATATCATTTTTGTCAAGTCAGTGATATGGATTTGTACATCACTGAAAATGATAAAATATGCACAAGTTGTTATAATAGTCACCTCGAAATAATTGCTAATTTTAAGCAAAATAGTCATGATTATGAATTAAATGCCCTTTTAAACATTATTCCAGACTCAATCCCAGAAGATGCAGTTGTGGAATGAGATTATAAATTGCCCTTGTTTCTTGTCGAGGACTTTACTTTGTGACTTAAATTTTTTTTTTTTTCATTGTCTTTTTATTTAACACCCTTTGAGTTATAAATGTGCAAGTGTTTATCTGTTCATCATATGTGTTGTATTTTTCAACAGCTTGTAACCAATAGGCATATTAGCAGTAGTTCCAATAAAATCAGGAAGTCCAACAGGAAACACAAACAATTCGGGACATTGCAATCTGCAAGCATTTACTCCCTTTTAAGCCATATCATCACTAAACATACTATAATAGCTATCTCTGAAATTAATATTGTAACTGCAAAACATACTTACCTTTAGTTATGATCAGTTATAATTTTACTTCCTTCTTTGCTGAAACCAATACCTGTGATAAAATACCAGTAAAACTTTCTATCTTTTTGGAGTAGAACAAAAAATTAGCGCTATATCTTTTAAAGTGTCTTGTGCTCTCTTTAGACACAAGAGAGCACAACCTACTAGTGATAGAGCAGAGCTACGCCCCAGTCAAACTCCATTTCCTTGTCTTTGCACTACGACCCGAACCATGAATTACGTCACCGGTTTTTCGCAAAAGGAAACCGGGAATTACGCGAGTTGGCTACAGGACTGTGTATGGCGCGCGCAAGACTAATCAGCAACAGTTCCGCGCCAACAGTGCGGTAGCATACCTGTCAACTGTCCCGAATTTGGCGGGACAGTCCCGATTTTCTTTGCTCTGTCCCGCAGTCCCGCTTACTGCTTATAATGTCCCGAATTTTTTAAGCATAAAAGGGTGGGCGTGGCCACATTACTTAACTCGGTAAATTCAGCATAATTCGGTAAAGGGATTTCAAGCACTGTAAGCTGCTGAATATTTTTGTTACACTGAATAATGGCTGAGGGTGTCCAAGGAGATCCAGGACCTTCAAAGAAGGCAAAAAGGGAATGCCACTACCTTAATGACTGGCAAACTCATGGTATAAGTCGGAGTAGCAGAGGAAAGAACTTTGGTTTTTGCAAACTTTGCGGTACTCATATAAATATTTCTCATGGGGGTGTGTCAGATGTAAGGAAACATTTAGCTACTGCTAAGCACCAACAGATGGTTCAAGCTGAGGGTCAATCTATGGATTTAAGGAAAATGATTTCTCATCCAGTTCGAGATGGTGCTACTAGAGCAGAGATTTTATTTGGTATGTTTGTTGCTGAGCACAATATTTCCTTTTCCACAGCTAATCATTTTTCCCACCTAGTTCAAGCCATGTTTCCAGATAGTGATATTGCTCAAAACTATCAGTGTGCTCGCACCAAGGCAACTTGTATAATCAAGCGTGCCCTAAACCCTCACTTTCTTGATCCTGTTATTCAACTCTGTCAGAGGGGTCCTTTTTCAATCTTGTGTGATGAAGACAGTTACACAGAAAATAAACATCTTGCTATTTTGGTACGTTTTTGGGATGATAAGCTTGGTATACCTGTAACTCGCTTTCTTGATATGCCTGTGTGCAATATAGGGACAGCTTCAAATCTATTTGAATGTATTAATGCATCACTGGAAAAAAGATCTATTTCATGGCAAAATGTTGTTGCATTTGAGTCAGATACTACCAATGTGATGGTTGGTAAACATAATTCTGTACTTTCTCGTGTTAAGGAAAAGCAACCGCAAGTTTACAGCCAAGGTTGTGTATGTCACCTTGCAAATCTGGCGTTATTGGCAGGAGTAAAGGCACTGCCAATTGATGTAGATGATTTCTTTGTTGATCTCTATTATTATTTTGAGAAGAGTGCAAAACGAAAACATGATTTGCATGAATTTCAACACTTTACTGATACAAAGGAATTGAAAATTCTGAAGCACTGCAAGACACGCTGGCTAAGTCTTGATAGGGCTGTGAAAAGAGTTATTCAGCAATGGCCTGCACTTTATGCATACTTTGACTCAGTGTCAGAGAGTGACCACTCGGCTAGAGTAAGGCGATTAGATGAAAACTTTAAGAGTCATCTTTCAAAGTTGGTAATGTTATTCTTAGGGTTTGCATTGAATTCAATGTGCAAATTCAATGCAATATTTCAGTCAGATATTCCGATGCTTCCAACTCTGAAAGCTGAAGTTCATAGACTCTTACGAATTCTTTTAGGGCGATTTCTAGTTACTGAATGCATTCACACTGCTGATAGCAGTTTCATGGATATTAATCTGCAGGACCCCAATGTACAGCTACCTGATGATCAACTATGCATTGGACAAGATGCCTGGGCATATCTTTCATCTGAGGAAGATGTACTAGATTCAAATGTGCATAAGTCATTTTTTAATGGAGTCAGAGAGTTTTATGTGGCAATTGCCTCCACCATACTGCGCAAGTTTCCATTTTCTGATACATTAGTTGATGATATAGCGGTTTTTCTCCCTAATAATCAACATCTCATTGCTTGGAATGATGTCTGTCGACTTGCTCAGCGTTTTCGGTAGCAGTACCACAAGAATCATTAGATGCTTTAGAAGAGGAAGTATTAGATTACAAGTTAGCATCAACTGCTACTCTCCCTACTGATAAAGTTACGGGAGAAGCTTCATCCACCAAAATTGGCCAACACCTGTGCTCATATTGGGAAATGATTGGAAAGATGATGACTCTTCAAAATCAACCTCGGTTTCCTCACTTTTCTACATTAGCAAAATGTGTTCTTTCTTTACCTGTATCTAATGCAGACACTGAGAGAGTTTTTAGTCATGTAAAAAAGATTTTAACTGATCATCGAACTGAAATGGACTCAAGTACTCTGTGCGCTCTACTATCATGCAAATTAAACAGTGATGTTGATTGTTTTGAATTGGATACACCTGTTGAACTTATAAAGACTGCCAAGCATGCCACTATGGACTATAATAGAGAGCATAGCTAGATCATACTTTTCTGTTTATGCTTCAATGTGTTTCTTTAATATGTCCTGATTTTTTCATTAAAATCCTGATTTTTTTCATTGTTTGTCCTGATTTTTTTTACTAGATGGTTGACAGGTATGTTGTTATCACAAAGCATAAGTGAATTCCTGCCGTTGTAGTCCTCTCTTCCGTTATCATCACTCACCAGTAGCACAAAATGCAGCCTAGCCAACATCGAGCAACCAACCACGAGCAACCAACAACTACCTACTTCAATCTTGCAGGGTCACCAAGGACAACTTCCACAGAGGTCTAAGGTGAAACCTGGCACCAAGAGCGCGCGCAAAGACACTACGTGAGGTCAAAGGTGTATGGCGGGTGATTCGTGCCAAAATTAGACGCTCGCGTTACGCCGGCTACGACCATGAGATGCATGCTAAAAGACCATGACATGCAAGCTAACCGAGCGTGAGATGCAAGCTACTAGCCTGAGATGAAAGCTACTAGCATGAGATGAAAGCTACTAGCCTGAGATGAAAGCTACTAGCCTGAGATGAAAGCTACTAGCATGAGATAAAAGCTACTAAGGGTGATTCGTGCCAAAATTAGACTCTCGCGTTTACGCCGTTTGCTAAAGACCATGACATGCAAGCTAACCGAGCGTGAGATGCAAGCTACTAGCCTGAGATGCAAGCTACTAGCCTGAGATGAAAGCTACTAGCATGAGATGAAAGCTACTAGCATGAGATGAAAGCTACTAGCATGAGATGAAAGCTACTAGCCTGAGATGAAAGCTACTAAGGGTGAGATGCAAGCGTGGCAAGAGTGCTGCGTGTAGTTGGAATACCCTTTACCGATTGCAAAAGTGATATCATGGCGAATTGGAGTAAAGCGAAAGATTTACTTGTGGGAGCTCTAACTGAAGTGAAGAAGTTGTCGGAGTCTTCCAACCCTGCAGGTTCCTCCGGTAGGTAGTGATAGTAATCTAGGGTGGATTGTAAAGGGCAACTTGTTCACACCCTATAGTGCTTGCTTACACTTTCTGCCATAATGGTTAGTTTCTACCCCATGCTAGCTGAGTTGAATTGAAAGTTTGCTGCTGGCTACATAGAGAATGCTGCTATTCTATTCGCCACTGGTATCTTAGCCATTGTTTAATTTAATCAAAACTAATATTGAGAGCACTTCCCTGGCTAAGGGACAGTTTATAATTGATAGCAATTGATGAAGCAAGTGTTCTTTCCTTTAGGAATTATAATACTAGATAATTAATATTTATATTATTTATAAAGTAAAGACAATATTATTGTATATTGTTGTTGTTGTTTTATGTTATTGGTATAATTATTTGCAAGCTAGCGAAGCAATTGAAGTACTATCAGGAGTGGAAATATAGGATAATTGATATGTTTATATTTGGAATTATTAGTCTGGGTGATAGTATCCAGGGTTTTTTTAGCGGGGGCTGCAAGGGCATTTCGCCCACACTGAAAATATTATTGCCCCCACAGTCTTTGACATTAGACTTTGGTTTGCCCCACCAGTAAACTTGTTCAATTTATTTTTCCCACACGGTGACACAATGCTAGAAAAATTCCTGGATCCTGATTCCTGGATTCCTGGAATTTAACAATTTCAAGCCATATTTTTTATTATGAACTATTCAGTCACGGTGTATTCCAAAATTTACATATATACTTTGGCCAAAATTATGTGGGGGGAGGGTTCTAGCCTCTTCCTGTCTATAGCCATGACTATCATATTAGTTACAGAGTTACATGTGATGTAAAGCTTAGGAATTTCAATTGTAGTATGTGAGCATGTTTTCAGTATTGCTCGCCATGTTGAGCATGCCTTCTTTCCAGTAATGTTAATATGCTTGCTTTTCTTGCTTATTATATTCAGAGACTAATTTTACTAAACTTAATTTCAGAATTATTTCAAGTATTATGTGTAATCTATAGGATATGTTACTGTTAGGTTCACTCTTGTTTTTAGATGTTTAAAAAATCTTTGATAAACTTACATGTGATTGTATATTCACTATCAAAATTTATATCAGGCTAACTCTCATGATAGTGATGATCACTATCACCCAGCACTAGTTTGATGTATTTCCAGTTGTTGTTGTTGTTGTTGTTTTTTGTAGTGCACAGATTTACCAAGTTTAAGAGTATTTATTTTACACTGGATGTGTTAATCTGTTTTTAGGTAGTTCTGAAAGACCTCCTTCTAATTCACAGCAAAGGAAATTATCTGCATTAGAAGAGCACAAAAAAATATTTGGATTCAATCCACTGGATCTAAAGTAAAAATATAAGTTTAAGATTTGAAGTACTGCCTATATACTTTAGTAGGAACAGATATAGAATATAAAGCAATGCAACAACAACAGGGGGAAAAATAGATAGAAATTATACCAAAATGAACTATTGTGCTCATCCAGCTTGTTGCAGTTCCTTATACATTTACTTTAGTGTCATTTCAACGTTTACTGCACACAGTAATTCAAATGTCAGCTATCATAACACTGTTTCATCACTGTTTCACACTGTGTGTGTGTGTGTATAATAAGCACCTTGGGAAAGAGATAAACTCTCGACACTATAGGTGCCAATATCAAAACTAGGTGTAGGTGACGATGCAGGTCCCTAATATTTAGAGAGTGGATTAAATCATTTGATTTCTTTTTGCATTAATGAAATTGTCATAATTTTGTCCCATCCAATCTTGAATAGTCAGTTGCGCTCGGTTGTGTTTTCATTCTAAACTCGCTTGTCTAAATGAATGGTACGTGAGTGCCTGCACACTCAGCAGAATATTGGGACTCATTCTTCTTCATTTGTCTAAAGCTACTTTACCATGAGTTACCTCTGAGTAATTTTTATACATTTTTCTTTTGCTCTTCAGCACTTGTTAATAATATATTTCTACTTGCATTATCTTTCCTTCAGAAACAACAGAAAGAAAAAACGTGGCAATCCTTATACTTCAAAGAAACAAAAAGTGAGCATGTTTACGAAGGATTGTGTTTGCTTGAAATTTCAGGACCAGACATGGATACCACAAGTTCAAGAAAGAATTGAGTTGGCTAAACTTGGGCTGGGTCTGAAGAAGTTGACATTTAATGCAGACGGAGATGCTCAACATATCCATGATATTATTACCAGTAATTTCCCAGTGCTCGATTCATGTGGCGGTTATACTTTATTGAGACTAAAAGAAAACTCCAGAAAGTTGGTAGCTATTGATAGCCCAGACTGCGGTATTACTGTTCCCTTTCTGAAGGATATTCTTCGGCAAGCAAAGTTATACATCTGTCCCTTGCAGTGTGATGTCTTAACTAAAGAAGCAGAAAAGTTTTGCTCTAGTGATCAGAGTGTAAGTTTTTATGCAATCATTTTGCGCTAAAAGTTACACATGTGTGCTTATTTATTTAGAGTAATAATGAACCTGAAGATTTCTGCAGGACATGCCATTGTTTTTTTCCAATGTCTCAGCTTCGAAAGCATGTATCTGATGGATGTCAAAGTGCATCAGTGGACACAAGCATTGGCAATTCTTCCAGCCTGTCTTCAGCGTGCACGGTTCCAGATATTACTGTTAGTGATACCACCACAGAAGAGCTTATCCCAGTGTATGATATTCCTCCAGTGGAGAACACGTATGAAGTGAAATATTTGGATTCGCAGTAAGCTGTTTATATCTGTTAGGTTACTCATTAACTAATACAATAAATGTTTACTCAGTTCCAGTAATTCTGACGAAGAGAACCTGCCAGTGGTCCACCTGCCTTCTAGTTCTCAACCTGGAACATCTACATACAAGTATGTCTTTTTGGCATTAATGTCTTCTTTTATAAAATAGCAACTAATTCAGAGAGGGGAAGAGTGCCTATGCTTGCTGAAATTCATGAACCAACAAATTTGATCACATGTACTTAAATTATGTTGCTGATGTAGACTTTGGGAGGCGGTTGTTAAGTGGCTCTTTAAAATCAGTTAGAGCATTTCAAGGAGCCTGCCCAGATATTTTCACAGCTGCCGAGTATTCACACTATATATAGTACTTGATCACAAATATTTCATGTGCTATTTTATTATTGTCTTTGTAGGAGCTACGTGTCATTGATTTCTGAAAGTGATGAATTAATTGATTGGCAGTTACAACAAGACACACAAGAAGCTATTGATGCTAGTATGGAGACCAGTTCAAGGTAAGACTTTTAAAATGAGTTATACAAACTAGTAGTGTGCTCAAGCACACATTGTGAATGAGCTTTGGAGAACATTTGATCTAGAATATTTTTTGATTGGGGGGAAGAAAGGGGGTAGTTTACGCTAGGGTGCCATGTAGGTTGTTAAAATAGGTGAAGAAAAAGACAATTGTATTATCGTATATCAATAGAATCGACCGAGTCAAATTACTACAACAAATTATGATGTCTGCAAAAGATATCATAAGCTTGATGCCTCCCCACCATGTCAAAAAATTCCATTTCGGCCCTCTAGCTTGCTTCATTCTATGCATCTCAGATATATATATGTGTGTGTGTATATATATATATATATGTATGTGACTATGGTTTGTCACTTTTCTGTTATGTATAAAAGGCAGAGTTTCAAGCCACCCATTCCATTTTTGTAAGTAGTTGCTCAAGATTTTTTTCTAAGTTCAGCGTATGTTCTGAGAAAGCCGTCAGTATTTAATGGTGTTAGTCAGGCTAATGAAACTCCATAATTACTATTTTCAGTACTCAATCCACTTCTCGTTTGCATTGTGTACTTGACTATATGAAATATTTACCACTAGCGTTGTAGTGTTGTTGCTTGTAAACATTGGAGTTCAATCGTGCAGTTAATGCTATTTTTAAGTGTCGAGCTGCTTGCTTTATTAATTCAGGAGTAAATAGGTACAAGTTTTGTAAATGCAATGTATTGTTACTTAGCTAAAGCATGCCTCGGTGAACTCATTTAAACGGACGATACTTTACCATATTTCATTGGCTGAGCTAGCTTGCTCACCACACATTGCGATTTGAGTATACGATTAATATAATATGTTCTGTGTTTGTATAGTGTTACGGAAGAAACTCGTATTTTAGTCGACGTTATCGAAGAGCATAGGAACAAGTATTTAGATAGGGACAAGGACAACACTTATAGGATTACTGTTAGACGTAATGAAATATGGAAAGATTCTATTCAGTCATTCAAGCGCTCTTTTGACGAATCGAAGCATTTACGATTTACATTCTTGGGTGAACCTGCAGTAGACGATGGGGGACCAAAAAGAGAATTTTTCATGCTATTTTTGAATTCCCTCAACTCTCAAGAAAATTTATTAGAAGGACCACTTGATAAAAGAGTGTTAAGGCACAACACAAGTGCATTGGACAAAAATGTGTACAAGAGTATTGGCAAGATTATAGCATTGTCTGTTATTCATGGAGGTCCAGGACCAGCATTTTTGGCAAAGTCAGTGGTGAACTACATTTTTAGAAGTGGAACGACATTTAATGTATATATAGAAGATGTTCCAGATCAATCTATTCAGGCATTACTCAATAAGGTAATTATAGTTTAATTATCCTGAGAAGGAGCACAGTGAAGTTCTCAAGTATTTACCCCCATGGAAGCCTTCAAACCCCTAAAAATCCTTATGAACTTATGACTTAACTATTAACATGTACCAATATTGCACTGTATTCATCTTTAAGCAGAGCAACCTACAGTAACTAGTGATATAAACTCATTGTTCCTTCTATATCACAAAATCCTTATTTCACCCCTCTTAGCTATGTTTTCTGTATGTAGCCTGGTAGCTATCAGATAGGCTTTTAAGTTCACTTGAATAAAATATTTTTTTATTCAATTGTACGAAAAAATTTCTACTGCCGTTAAAGATCTCCAGAGTAAATATAAGCAACTATATATGTGACCGTCTACAGGAAAGCCAGGCACAACATGGCCCTGTTCAAAAAAATATTTTTGGACTTACGGAGTTGACGGCATCCAGATATTGAGCTCTCCAAGTTTTATCATTACAGCTTAAGTTGTTCCCGTTATAATAGACCTAACTGTATCCTTTCTGTTGGCTTGAAATAATACATTTTTAAGAAATCGATTGATCTTTTCTCAATGTTCACGTGCGCCGCATTGTGCCCGGTTTTCCCGTCAATGGTCACATATAAGGTCTTAGTATATGTTTTTTTTAAACCTGGTTAAATCAAGTATGTAGTCATACACAGTTATATAATAAATGTTCTACACTTGTTCTGTACTTACGAAGTCAATGAAAGCAATTTTTACCATGGGATATATTGTTATAATATAGTTAAGAGAATGTGATAATGAAGCAAGAATGAAGGAGCTGCTAGACAGTGATGAGTATGGTTTCAGATTTAACTGTGGAGTTACACAATCTTCTTATCACATGAAGCTTATTGAAAAAGAAGAAATTATTTCAGCACTATGTCGGCACTTCATTATTTATCGCTCGAATTCAGAATTAGAACAGTTAATTGAAGGGTTTCAAACATTAAACTTTTTCCAGTTGATTAAGGAACATCCTTCAACAATGAGACAAGTATTTATCCCACCTAAACAGTGTCTGACTGCCGACTTCATACAAGATTTTTACACTGTTTTGTATGCAGAAGTTGGATCCAATAACAGAATGAGAGAAGAGTGCACAATAATGAATTGGATCACTTATTTACGAGATAGTGAAGGTATGCCCAACCTGTTGTTCAATATTAGCTACCACATTATCTTGGAGTTTGTTGTTATTATTAATATTACAAGTATTATAGTATAAAATAATATTACAAGTATTATTATTATTATTATTATTATTATTATTATTATTATTATTATCATCATCATCATTATTATCATTATTATTGCAGATGGTATAGAAGGCATGGCTAGTTTGAAGGACATCTTCATTTTTCTCACTGGGTGTGACTGCATTCCACCACTTGGATTTCCACATGCTGAAAAAACCATTCAATTTGATTCAGATTTAACCCTTTCGTTCCGGATCCCGCTTTAAAGCGGGGTGAGACCGGTTGGTTTCTCCGAATTTTTAAAAATAGTTACTTTATAGCTAGAACGTTCAGATTGCATACACAGGTGCCCAATGCATTGGAGAAGCATCTAAAATAGCTTTCAGCCAGGACTGCTTCGACAGTACCTCACAGCAGTTGCTTTTATTTCTTCCTCGGCAAAAAAAAAAAACATCGGTTCTCCGTCGAATTTTAAAAAAAGTTACCTTCTTCACAGCAGCTTCATTTATGGATCCAGTCATCTCCAGAGCTTTGTAGAAGCAGCAAAAAATTGCTTGAGCTCAGTAGCCTTCCATAACACATTGAAACAACCGCTTCTTTGCCGACCAAGACTTTGCGGTTTGACTTACTGTCTTCTCCATTTTTTATAAAATCGCCAGTTCAACTGGGGACCTCCCTATTACGTACAGTCTTAGGTAATGCTTATTACATCATAGGAAAAAAGTGAGCGTGTCGTGTGACCCCGGTAACTATGCAAAAAAAATTTTTTTTCAAAGTCATTTTTTGGAAGATGGCGTCTACAAGTTACAATGCGGTGCAAGTGTTAGACTTGCTTGATGCTGACTCTATCGACTCAGGATCAAGCGGAGAGAAGGGAGACGACATCTAGGGCTATAGGAGGCCCTGTATCAGGGTTGGTGGACCAGAACCCGTCAACTCTGATACTGAAAATGGGAGTCAAGAAGATGATCGAGGTAAGCTTGTCTTTCTCTTGTCTTTCTCTTGAAAAATAGCAGCTTCTGTTGTGGAAAGGACTTATTTATAGCTATATTGAGATAGAGTAAGCTGTTTAGCTATAATATATATATATTTTATTGAGTTTTGAGATTTGAAAGTGGCTTGTGGTTTTTTGAACAAATTCAAATTTTCAAAAAAATTAAAAAAATTGTTTACCACATATACTACTAGGACCAGATGTGAATGCAGTCAGCGACCCGATTATGCAGATAGGCGACAGGAGCAGAGTCTTCCAGTGATGAAGGAGAGGATACCGGACCTGAGTCTTCCAATGATGAAGCACGAATAGGCAGCAGGTTCCAGTGATGAAGAAGAGGAAGTGGCTCCTCCTACTCCGAGTTCTGGACGTCCTCGCGGTCGGAGAAGGCGGGAATCGAAGAACAAGAGTCGGGTGGATGAGGTAGGGGGAGAGAAGATGACAACACACCCATTGATATTCCATAATCTTTTGTGTGAAGGACCACAGACTTTGATATTTGTGGCTGCTCCCCCCTCCCCTGAACATCCCAAAAGGTGTAATATGTATTGTTATTGTCGTTGTCGTTGTCTGTGTTTTTGTGGTGTTGTAGTGGAGCTTCACACTCGATGTATATGTGTGTGCGTGGAGTTGAAATGTTATTCTGGCGCTTCCAGGGGGGGGAGGGGGGTCTTTTCCAATCGGGGCTACTATACCCATGTAAGTTGAATTTCATGTATGTGTGTGTGTACACCAGTCAATTTATATTATACATTTATTTTTATGATCTGTATTCACCTGTATCTTCTTTTTTCTAGTGTGTGTGTGTGTGTGTATGTGTGTGTGTGCATTTGTGGAATGAGAGAGAGCATCCGTGGACAAACAGTATGTGGCGCTTCCGTATACAACCTGGGAGGGAACTCTGGATCTTTTTGGATCGTGACTACTATGCCCATGTAAGTTGAATTTCATGTGTGTGTGTGTGTGTGTACACCAGTCAATTTATGTATAATAAAATATACATTTATTTTTATGATCTGTATTCACCTGTAGCTTCTTTTTTCTTGTGTGTGTGTGTGTGTATGTGTGTGCGTGCATTTGTGGAAAGAGAGAGAGAGCAACCATGAACAAACAGTATGTGGCACTTCCGGATCCAACCTGAGAGAGAACGAACTCGGTGGTCTTTTTCGGTCTGTGACATCATCCACGCCGGGTAAGTTGAATTTCATTTTTTCAACTTACTGATATTTGGGTGTCCAGCTAGGGCTGGGGGGGGAGGGGTTATGGTACAAGAATGTCAGTGAAAAGTAATGACGGGGGAGGGGGGGGTTATGGTACAAGAATGTCAGTGAAACGTAATGACGGGGGAGGGGGGGGTTATGGTACAAGAATGTCAGTGAAAAGTAATGACGGGGGAGGGGGGAGCTCAATTCAGCGAGGCCAGCTGTTATGTTACAAATGTCATTGTTGTCTTGTGTTTTTTTGGTATTGTATGGAGGTTCCGGATCCTATGGGAGGGATCGTTCAGTCTGTGACACCATCCATGCCGGGTAAGTTGAATTCCACGTGTGTGCTTGTACTGCTTTTCATTTTCAAAGTACACTTTCTCAATACATGTTTCTCTCATGTACAGTGTGGAGTATACATACCAGGGTTCATACAGTGGGAGGCATGGCTGGGTTCCCCCCTAGAATTTTGGGAGTTGAATAGAAATGAACATTTAGGAAGCATTTATTTTTAGTCTGATATTGTATCCCATTATGTTCCTATCATAACTGAGCCTTTAGTGCATAGGACCGAACACTGATCATCAGTGTGAAGTATAGACTCGTATGCAAAGATGTGCATCAAAGTAGTGTAGGTTCCAAAAAATGGGTGTGGCGAAGTACACTCGGAGCCCCACCCCAAACAAAAATCCTGTATGAAACCGCATACAATACATCATAAAGTTGCAATTATATAGGATCATGAATAATTTGTTGTTTGTATTACAAATATCTTTGTTGTTTGTGTTTTTGTGTATATGAAATTGTTTTGTAGTGGAGCTCGACGTCCGATGGCATACGTTCCTTGTGGACACTCATAGATGTCTCCTACATGATCACAATCAGCACCACACACAACAAACAACATATTTTATTGTTGAACTAATATAATATTGGTATATAATGCATCAAACAATATTATTTCTATTTTATTTTATTTTTTTATTGATGGGAAAAGTGGATTTTTTGGGGGAAAAAAAAATTTTTTTTTGAAATATTAGTAGATGGCTTAAATATTATTCAATTTTCTCAATCAAAAAATGAGGGGAATCCCAAACTCTTGGTCTATTTAGTGATATATGGTTGCTATGGGGTTTTCCCAGCCAGCATCGAGTTAAAAAAATAAAACGGCAATGCTCTATTCCGCGGTAGAAAATTAGATTTTTCCCCGCGCGTCAAAACAATTCAGGAAAGAGAGGGTTAATGGTACCAACAGTGTCTACGTGCAGCATGATTTTCAGGCTACCAAGAAACCTTCCAGAGGATTATAATATTTTTAAAGAAAGAATGACTTTTTATATTTTGTGTTCTCAAGGTTTCGGACAATTGTAAAAGAAGGAAAAAAAAACATTATAAAAAATCATGAACTCTGATCATCGTTTCTGCATTTAACTTACTGGATAGATAATTGATTGTTTATTAGTTCAACAGTTTTAAAAAAAATATCAATTCCATACGAATCACTCGAAGCTTGAGGGTCAATAGATTGATATAGATGGTCGTAGTTGATAGGGCATTCAGTTTCTGGTACAAGTACGGTGCTCAAGAGCTCATCCCAGTCTATTCCAAATGTCTCTACCTCCTCCTGTACAGTATACAGAAGTAATTCTATTAATTGCACACAATTATGAACATTGAAATACAGTATAAATTTCCATTAGCTGCTTAGATTCTAGTTAATAGACCACAAGTCCAAAATGCTAAGCTCATAATCTAATAAACTTACAGGTGGCAAATCTTCAAATAACTCTTGAGCAATGCATGTTTGTGATGTGCTACTGAATTTCAGCAGTCCAGTATAAAAAAGCTGCAGTGGAGTTTTCCCATTCACTGAAGACAGTGGATGACAGATCCACGCTTCTCTCCACTCCTTCAAGCTTTGATTAATGCGTGGAATGAAAACAAAATGCAAACAAAATAAACTAACATTATCAGAAGGATCCAGCATTTCTATGCTCTCTAAATAATAGAATAAGTTGTAGTACAAGAGTAAAACACCTTCAAATACATCTTTCCACAAGCGTTCAATCCTTTGGTTATGAACGCTCTTTCCAACTATCACTGAGCCTCTTCCTGCTCCTCTCATTGGGTGTGATAGCATAAATTCTGAAACAGCAGTGTTTTCTCCGCCTTTGTCACTACGAACACGAGACGGCAAGCCATAACTTGTAACACCTGTTAAAAATTGCTGAAGAACAGTGCTGGCTTTATTGTTCCCTGAGCAGTGAAGATACACCGGAACTCTTGAATATCCATCCACTCCTCCGTGAATTACCAGCCGCCATCTAACAAATGAATAAGTAGCATGAGCTGAAAGTTGTGAATTAAGTTATTGAACCTTTTAAAAAAATGGTTGCAACAGGAGCAGAGGGTGAGAAGAGCACAAAGTAAGGGGTTAAACAAATAAATAAATAAATGAGAACAGAAAAAACACCCCACATAAATAGCTAGCCATTAGATCATTTTATATTCATGAAATTCAAGCGTAGCCACTATTGGCAATTAGTTAATAACTACTTTTCCTTAACTATATTTTCAAATGAATGCCTAGCTATAAAAATAAATAAAAAATAAATAATAATAATAATGATAATTGAGCAAAACTGAATTAATTCTAACTAACAAAAAACAGAAACCTAGCATGTAGCTACTACATTATGATGGAACCCTGTTTGGTGCTATATATTAGTAGGTTTCAAAGCCACTTAGCCAGCTAGCTACATTTTCAATTTATGATAATTGAGTGTAGCTAATTGAAAAATAATTTCTATATTGCCCAGTATATGTGCTCAACTGCAGTCATCGTTTGAACAGCTTTTAGTAACAACGCAATTTTTACTTTCAAAGTATTAGCTTAAAAAAGGCAAATCAGATAGAACAAAGAGAGATAAAAATAAAAAAACAGCAATGGGAAAAAAGTTAGCTAGCGAAATTATTAGCCACGGTACACCCAATAAGAATTTGTACCAATAGCTAGGGCCATGTAGTGCAATTGTACATAAAAACATGTATACTTAATGTATCACTTGGGTTTCAGTAGAAATTTAACTTGCTCTGTGCTTTCCAAAGTTTTAAAATTAAAAGCTTTAAATACAATTGTTGTAGCTACCTTATAAGTTTGTGGTTCCCATCAATGTGCCAAAGTGACAATGGACCTTCCACATGATATCTCCTCCTCTGAATAGAAGAAGCCCACCTAACAGCACTTCCACATGGATCGACTCTATTCAAGGACTCTCTTACCCTTTGCTGGGTTAGAATGATACCGAGACCCCGAAGATGTCCTCGTAACATTCGATAGCCATAATTGGGAAATGACAATTTGACTCCTTCCACAATGAAATCTAGTTGTGAATCATTGATGTTGGTGTAATATTCTCTGACTGACAACCCAAACTCAGACATTCGACGGCGAACAGTACGAAGTGACACACCAAGTAATGATGCAATTGAAGAACAATTCAATCCAATCTTTAATAAATGTTCCAGTTGCTCAGAGGATACATGAAATTTTGGTCTGCCACGCCCTCCACATAAAAGTTCTGGTAAATATCTGACAACTTCTGGTTGGCTCCTTTGCAATTCTTGAAGTTGTGAAAGGCACTGACTTACACTTTCTAGTACATTATCCTCAATGTCTGAGGCACACAAAATTCTGTAAAACTGGTGTAGCTTGAAAATTAAAAAGTCTAGGTCACAGGGATCTTTGGATTCATCATATTGTGTTACTAACTGATATATGGTACCACAAATTTCTCCAGAAACTCCTTGAATATTCCTTGTAGCCATTCTTGATGTATCAACAGAAACAACAACGACAAACTTGGAGAAGCTAGTCCAGTCTTCCCAACTTGCACCTCGTGTTGATAGCTAGTTAGCTAAAGCATAGATAAAGCCTGCATCTAGCGCCCCAAACTTAAATCTCACTCTTCAAATTCGACTCTCAAAGCTAGTAACTTTCATCTCACGCCATTAGCTTTCATCTCAGGCTAGTAGCTTTCATCTCAGGCTAGTAGCTTTCATCTCAGGCTAGTAGCTTTCATCTCAGGCTAGTAGCTTTCATCTCAGGCTAGTAGCTTTCATCTCAGGCTAGTAGCTTTCATCTCAGGTAGCTTTCATCTCAGGCTAGTAGCTTGCATCTCACGCTCGGTTAGCTTGCATGTCATGGTCTTTTAGCATGCATCTCATGGTCGTAGCCGGCGTAACGCGAGCGTCTAATTTTGGCACGAATCACCCGCCATACAATTGAAGTGCTGCACTATTAGCAACGTTGACCATTGACTGCGTTCTAATTAAGCGAAATTATGCGGAATATAAAAAAAAAAATACGAACCTGCACTGCTGTCTTTTCGCGCCAGGCGTTGCACTACTATGGCTAGCTTTGAGGTCCTCGATAACTCTGGAGTAGAAGGAGATTCTTCAGAGGAAGTTATATGGTGGTATGCAAGGGTGCAATAAATCCACGCTGGCTATGCGCAAAGAGGCTTCTGTGCAAAATGATTGAAAATCAGGACAATTGATGTAAGCACTTCACAGAGCCACTAACCAGCATATAGTAATAGTAGCTAGTAATTTAAAAATTAACTTAGAATCACAGTAGTTATAGGTGACCCTCTAATATACTAGGAATAGTTCTCTCTCATGAGGGTGACCCTTTACCAACTGATGTGGGATAGAAAGGAATTGGAAATGCACGTTCCTAAAATAATAATGCATCCTCACTTATCTGAACTCTCATTCTCAGAGAAAATTTGTTGTCTAAAACAAAGCGTTATCATTTAGGTAAGTGAAGTGATAAAAGAAGTCTATTGAATTGTTGTATAACAAAATATAAAAAAATTTGAATTTATTAATAACTGAATCATATAATTAGGGTGTTCAGATGCTTGAAGGTTGCATTATGATGTTGAAATATGTAAGGGTGCACTTCAATTTGCAAATGAGAGAAGCAAGTGAGGCACGCTCAGGTTTGACTCGCATGCGACGAGTGAAAGTGTGTGTGTTTTTATACTAACCATAGCATTGCTACCTGTAAATATGGAAGCTTAGACTAAAGCAGGGTTAGCGAACTAGCAAAACTAAGTGCTTTAACGATTGGTAAACAAAATAAAATATCACTTTTTTTTTTCGTTTTGGAAGCAAGCCTTAGCAAATTGAACTTTTTTTCTATAATTAGCAAGCGAGCGAGACACTCTCAAGTCTGGTTAATGCAAAGTCATGTATATGTTTATATACATTTATTGCTGGCTTGGGTTCATCGACTCTCTTAATAAATGGGGCAATATTTTATTGGCGATCACTAGCTTTTTTTAACGTAGGAATTTTTTTTAGTCTCTATATAGGCTCACTAGCTAATATACAGTTTTTAATGTCAATCAGCTTCGCTGGTACTAAGGATGTGCTCACAGTGTAGTGTGGCGAGCGAGCTTGCCAAGCTATGCAAAAACAACGATTTATAGATTGTCAAATTGGATCTCGTTATCAGACCTAACTGTACAGAGAGACCCAGCTGAGCAATCGGCAATTTGCTTTTGATTCCAACAGCTAAATCTATTATTGCCTCATATAATTCATACAGGATTTCTGCAAGCATCAAAGATCCATTGAACATCGAGATTTGGAGCCCCAAAGGCGTATACTATTGCTTATTATTATTATTATTATTATTATTATTATTATTATTATTATTATTATTATTATTATATTATTATTTTTTTTTTTTCAGTTTTGATATTAAAGTAAAAGATCAGCTATACAACTGGTAAAAGAAAAAAGAAAAAGTAATACCACTGTGTACACGCACTAGTATTACCACTGTGTGCACACACATACTAGTGATATCACTGTGTACACGCACTAATTATTATTATTATTATTATTATTATTATTATTATTATTATTATAATTATTATTATTATTATTATTATTATTATTATATTTATTCCTTTTCTTTTAGCTTTGAGAATATTGGTGCTGCTGCTACCTGCTTATCTAGTGAGGTACCATGGAAGTAGAAATTATAAAGAAAAGATAAAGGTAAGTAAGTCTGTCGTTAATCCAAGCAGTAATTATAAGTGTTCATTAAAGTTTGTATACCTATGCACTTACAAGTATTTCTAGTGCATGCATGCACATACTGGTATTTCTAGTGCGTGCACGCACGTACTGGTATTTCTAGTGTGTGCACGTACGTACTGGTATTTCTAGTGCGTTCATACACGTACTGGTATTCTAGCGTGTTCACGCACGTACTGGTATTCTAGTGCGTTCTGGTATTCTAGTGTGTGCACGCACAAACTGGTATTTCTAGTGTGTGAACACACGCACTAGAAATACCATTGTACACGCACTAGTATTACCACTGTGTGCACACACGTACTAGTAATACCACTGTGTACACGCACTAGTATTACCACTGTGTGCACACACGTACTAGTATTACCACTGTGTGCACACACGTACTAGTAATACCACTGTGTACATGCACTAGTATTACCACTGTGTGCTCACACGTACTAGTATTACCACTGTGTGCACACACGTACTAGTAATACCACTGTGTGCACGCACTAGTATACCACTGTGTGCACACACATACTAGTAATACCACTGTGTGCACGCACTAGTATTACCACTGTGTGCACACACATACTAGTAATACCACTGTGTACACGCACTAGTATTACCACTGTGTGCACACACATACTAGTAATACCACTGTGTACACGCACTAGTATTACCACTGTGTGCACACACGCACTAGTATTACCACTGTGTGCTCACACGTACTAGTAATACCACTGTGTGCATGCACTAGTATTACCACTGTGTGCACACACGTACTAGTAATACCACTGTGTACACGCACTAGTATTACCACTGTGTGCACACACGTACTAGTATTACCACTGTGTACATGCACTAGTATTACCACTGTGTGCTCACACGCACTAGTATTACCACTGTGTGCTCACACGCACTAGTATTACCACTGTGTGCACACACGTACTAGTAATACCACTGTGTACACGCACTAGTATTACCACTGTGTGCTCACACGTACTAGTAATACCACTGTGTACACGCACTAGTATTACCACTGTGTGCACACACGTACTAGTAATACCACTGTGTACACGCACTAGTATTACCACTGTGTGCTCACAAGTACTAGTAATACCACTGTGTACACGCACTAGTATTACCACTGTGTGCACACACATACTAGTGATACCACTGTGTACACGCACTAGTATTACCACTGTGTGCACACACGTACTAGTAATACCACTGTGTACACGCACTAGTATTACCACTGTGTGCTCACACGTACTAGTAATACCACTGTGTACACGCACTAGTATTACCACTGTGTGCACACACGTACTAGTAATACCACTGTGTACACGCACTAGTATTACCACTGTGTGCTCACAAGTACTAGTAATACCACTGTGTACACGCACTAGTATTACCACTGTGTGCACACACATACTAGTGATACCACTGTGTACACTGGTACCTATAATGATCCCGTGGCTCTCCTAAAGCAATCCAACAGTATCTGATCATGTAGAAAAGGTACAGGTCAGAGAAGCAATCACTGGCTTGTTTTGCTTTTTCCCATTGATTTTTACTCACTGCTAACTATGTCTATATGATCACATTTCAGCAAATAGACAATGTGTGCAATATTTATTGTCCTGTTATTTCTAAATAATGCACATTTAACTGTAGTTGAATTGATAGGCTTGTGTATTAACTCTTCAATGGCCATAGTGTGTTGTTGTTGTTTTTTCGCTACAGACTTCTATGGCTCCAAATATGTCAAAAAGAAGCTGTACAGAGTTTGTACTCTTGAATTTTATTGGTGTTGGTTACTCCCACCACACCTGTTAAAAACTTTATACCAGGCTATCCTTTATAATTGTAAAGTGAAGTCCCGGTTTCAATGAGGGTCCATTGTACTTGAATTTCTAGAGTGTTATCCTTCAGTGCGCAAGCACTTGAATGTTTCAATACTGTTCTGTTTTGTCAATCTGTCTCTCAATGGTGAATTGTGCAGCCTCCTAGCATTAACAGGATATATATCACCTTCATGATAATGATTGAGCTTACGCGTCCTTTGTCAGCTATAGATTGAGCTCTCCAAAATTTAGAGCAATAGCTAGAACCGTTGCCGACATACGCGACCAAACCATTCCACTCTGCAGGCTTTTTAAATACACATGTTTTAAGAATTAATGGGTTTTTCCCGGCTTTCTGCGTTGTGCCCGGTTTTCCCATAGATGGTCACATTTAAGTTATCTGATCTAAATAGTTTTGCTCATGATATGAAATTTCAGATTTTCCTAAATTTTTTGAGGTCCACGTTGTGCCCAATTTCCCAGTAAACAGTCACATATCATTATGTACTTATGAGCTCACTGCTATTCTGTGGGTAGGGGAAGCCCCTGCCAACGGCTCTGCTATAACATGTGGTGCATGTGCAGTTTGTAACCAAATTAAAACGTAGGCAGTGTTACAGATCAAAATTTATTGGCAGAATATTATTACAATTAAAAGTTTTAATCGCAAATGAGATATTGTTAGACCATAGAGATTGATTTTTGTTGTGATATCTCTATATGTAGATGTGGTCATTAAACTATCGGTTATTACAATAATTGATGTTTGGTGTTAATGTGTTAATTATAGGCTATGGGCAGCACCATAAACGGTTTCAAGATATACTGCTGGTAGCTCGGGAACGAAAATACTTACTGTCAACCAAGGCGCGATATGCAGGTAACTTATGTAATGGGTGCTTTTTTGGATTTGATTGATTACATTTTGTTATAAACTATAGATGGCCAGTCTATAGATTCACGGTTGGCAAAGAAAATCGCATCAACCACAAGTACCCTGAAACGAGCTATTTCACGATTTAACAACATGCGATCAGATGCATTGGAGGGAAGTGCATATTCTTTGCCTCGTTTCCTTCAGTTCGATGTTGTGAAGAACTTAGAGGAATTATCTTCTTTGGAAGCTTCATCCCTGGTATCCAAACACCATCCAATATACCCATATCTTTGTGGGTAAAAGTGGTCAGGGAAACGAACTTGATTGAGAGAGCATCTGAAGAGGAAGAAATGATTATGAAGGAGTTTAAAGCTGTTGAGAGAACCATGAAAGATGAACACTCGATGATACAGCAGCATCTTTCTTCTATGGCACAATCATCAATATGCTCTGCATTTTTTCGAAACGGCTGCATTCATTTTTTGAAGAGGAACTTCTTCAATGTGAAGCTTCACTCCTCAACTTTGCAAAGACAGTCAGCAAATACTATACAGTCGATTTGTCACCTTTTCATCTAATCATTGCTCACAATCAATCATTTGATCTACCCGGCACAGTTACATCCAGTGCGTACAGTTGACATTATTGTATCCGACTTGGACAATTCAGATTCAGACTCAGATGAAGACATAGTTTAAATCATTTCCCTTTTGTCCATAATAAGCAATATTTTTTAATGCATTTTATTATGTACTCTTTTTGTTACTGTGGTTTTTCATAGTACCAGTTATGAGCAAAAAATATATATAATAATATGCAAGGTGGTAGCAAGCTGGCATTTATTACAAGTGTGGCTCTTGATCCTTTTGGTCAAGTATGCACGTCAAACATGAAGTAGCTATTGGTATGCATATTTCCAATGGTGTCACATCGAGTTGTTGAGTAATTGAACTAGGATATCCTCATGACAGAAATGAAGAACGGCTTACATATACATACATAGTCACCACTTCTACACAACATAGCAGACATAACCATTAGTTACATTTGCACACATTTGGAAACTACTGTTGCGTTTTCTGCACTCATCCTTATTCCTTGGTATGGTAAGTATCATCATCCATTCAATTCTCATCATCCATTCAATTCTCGCGTAAATATTTCGCAACTTATAAAACGCAAGTGTTCGCGAAGTTCACTTCTTTTTTTTAAATTTAATTTAATAATTATTTTTGTAAACTACAAAATATACAATACATTAGTGGTATAAAAAGTTTCTGTGACATAAAAAAAACTAATTTACTACACACTTGTAAAAAAAAAATCCAAATCAGTTTATTTCCATTGTCCAAAATATATTATCAAATTCTGTTTCTTAATTATTTTAGTTTAGTTGAAATTTCCTTTAAGCATGTAGCTTGCTGTAGAATTGGAAGGATTGGGGTTCAAGAAAATGTCCATGAAAGTGGGATTAGGGCAAGTGTCTTGCAGAGTGAAGTAGCTGCCTTGCAAGGTGGCTCGGTTCACTGTCTCCGTAAATCTAAACGTGATCTCCCCGAGAGTGAGATCTACGCTGAACGATATCAGCTGGGGAGGAGTCTCATCTTGCACATAATTGGACACTGCTGTGGCATTGGTGCTTGGAATGGGAACAATGCTATTCCCACTTGTGTCTCGAACAGTGATTTCAGATAAGCTGAGGAATGTGTCGTTAGGAGATGTAGATAGTCTTGATCGGCTCTTGATTTCGTTGAGATCAGAATTGTTCAGCTTAAGAACTAAGACGAGGTTGGTGGGCATCGTCAAGTTAGTGCTACTGGCGAGAGCATAATAGAATGATGAGTTGGTGAGATCTTGGCTCTGGGAGTTCTGCAAAGTGATGCCGGATGCAAGGAAAGATGCGGCGAGAACAGTCTCAGAGAAACTGAGGGAGAGATTTCCGGTGTTCATGTTCAAGTCGAAACCGAGCAGCACAGGAGGTGTGGTATCTCGAGTAAGATTAGTCACTTGAATGGCAGACTCTACTTCCAGAAGGACGACAGGATTAGCATTGTTGTCCAAAACGGTAGATTCACTGACGGTTACGAAAGTATCATTCTTGACAGTCGCCAGGTCAAGCAAGGCTTTGATGTTGTTCAGGTCATAGTCCGTCAGCTGAAACTCCACTTGAGTTTGCTCCACAGATATTAGAGTTCCGTTGGTGAGAATGTACTCAGTAGAATTGGTCTCGTTGGCACTGAGAATGGCAATTCCCTCAGGATTGAGAGTGGCTCCTGACACGGCTTCATCAAACACCAGAGTGACCCTGCCAGAATTGAGATCTAGATTGAAAGCTTCCAGTTGTGGGTGTGTGACGTCTGAGACGTATCTCGTCGCAGGAGCAGCTGGCGAGAGGACCTCTTGGACCAGGTTCCCGTTGCTATCGCTGACGGCAGTTGATTTCAGAGTCAGATAGGTGTCATTGGTGGCATTGTTCACCCCCGTAGCTAGCGATGTGATGAGCTTTATTTCATTGAGGTCGAAATCAGAGAGAGCAATTCGAATGACAGGACCATTTGGTGATAGCACAGATCCGCCAGTTAAGTTGTAAGTAACTGTGTTGTTTTCTGCACTGAAGATGGGTGTGTTTTGAAGGCTGAAGTCTGTGATAGTAACACTGCTAGCGCTCACAGTTTCAGAGAACGTCAGAGTTAGCGTGCCGTCATTCAGATTGAAGTCGTATTCTTCTAGCACGGGACTTCTCTCATCTCCAAACACGGAGAGAGCTTGCAAGGCGTCGCTGACTGGCCTGGGAACAACTAGGTTTTCAAACACGTCAGAAATGGCGTCCTCTGTGTGCGACAGGTAAGTGTTGCCCAGTCTCGTAGCCAGATTGGTGAACCTCTTCAGCTCATCGAGGTCTAATCTGCTGAGTTGGATAGTCACGAGAGGACCTGCAGAAGAATTGGTGACACCAAACGAAGAGAGAGTGTAGCTTTCCACTGGATCTGAGGTAGAGTTCTGAAGTGTGATTTGTGTAGTGTTGAGAGTTAATGGATCAACGGTCTCATCAAAGATGAGATCAAGAGTTTCGGAAGTCAAATTGAGAGTGAAGTTGAGAAGTCTAGGACTGGTAGTGTCCGATATGTACTCGTTAACTCCGGCTGCGCTGGGTCCGTTGATTACTGGGATATTCGGCAGTCTGAACACGCTCAGGTCTCGGACAGTAGCGTTTGACAGAATTAGGAAAGTTGTGAAGTTGGTCAGGGCTATTGCTCTGGCTTTGATAACATTGAGGTCATCGTTGGTGATTACAACTACAAGATCAGTGCTGTCTTCCGTGCTCAACAGGCTGCCTTCAGATAGAGTGTAACGAGTGTTTTCAGACATGGAGTCCATTTCCAGCTGAAGCGTTATTCCGGTGGGGTCAAAAGTACTTGCATCTACGGTCTCAGTGAATACAAGTCTGAGCTGACCGTTGTTCATGTCCAGATCGAATCTCACCAAGCTTGGCCTCGTGGTGTCGTTGAGGAAGACTATGGCTTGGGCACCGGCGACTTCATTAAGCGAGTTGTTGTTCATGTCTGTCACGAAGTGGGGTAGGAGAGAGAGATAGGCGTCGCTCATGGATGTCAGGAGGCTAGTGTTCTCTTTGATGGCGTCCAAGTCTTCTTTAATGAGGAACAGGTCAAGACGTGGACCGTTAGTGCTGTTGGTGTAGACACTCTGGACATTGAAGAGAACGTTGCCGTTGGGTTGGTTAACAAACGTCAGCCCGGAGATGTTGAGGGAATTGGAATTGACAGCTTCGTCAAAGTTCAAACGGATCAGACCGGTGTTTAGATCAAAGACAAATGTTTCCAACGAAGGTGATTTCAAATCTGGATAAAACGTTGACACGTCCAGAACTTGGCGCCGACTGGTTTGTCCGGCCATGTCTGTGATGGCCCCCGGTTGTAAGAGCAGTATCGTGCTCAAATCATCCACGGCTAGCGTCGTGTCCAGCTTGATCCTGTTGAGGTCGGCAGTGCTGATGGTGATATCGACGACCGTAGAGTCATTAGCGGACAACATGGAGGACTGAGTTAGAGTGACAGATGTGCTGTTCTCTTCAGAGAATAGAGTGAGAAGAGACAGTACTGTCTCCTGCGTTGAAACAGTCTCATCAAATGTCAGGGATAGAATGTCAGAGGTGAGATTCAGATTGAAAGAAAGGAGAACTGGGCTGGTGGTGTCTTGGATAAAGTCTTCCGCTCGGGTAAGTTCGAGAGCCTGGCTTCTTGGAATGGCGGTCAAATTGAGACCCACCATATCAAGCACTGTTCCCTCTGTTGCCGAGAGGTAAACATCTGTAGAGCTGGTGGCAAGATCTCGTCTGAGCTTGATGGCATTTAGGTCCTCCACGGTCAAGTTCACTATGATTACTGGCTGGTCAATGGTGGATACTTCTCCTCCAGAGAGAGTGAAGGAGGTTGGAGCATTGGTTTGGGATGACAGCAAAGTCAGCTCTGCTGGTTGCACGGTTGATGCGTTTACAGTCTCGCTGAACGTCAGATAGAGTGTGCCAGTGTTTAGGTCAAAGGTGAAAGAGTCCAGCACAGGACGAGTTACATCAGCAATCACATCGTAAGCCTGAACGGTGAGTCCAGTCTCATCCGTTATACCATTCCTGTACATGTCCCTTACAGCACCACTCCTCAGGAAGATGTAAGTGTTGTTCACATTGGTCGCCAAACCAGTGAAACTCTTCAAGATGTTCAAGTCTCCTGGTGTCAGAGTGAACTGGAGGCGGAGTCCATTGTCAGTGCTGGTGAGGTCTAGACCAGAAAGGACGAGAGACTCGTCGGAAGTGTCGTTCATATCCGAGTTGTGAAATTCGACGAGGGATGCAGTGAGAGAGGTGGCATTCACAGGCTCTGAAAACTCCAATGTCACTCTTCCGTTCACACCTGAGTAGTCAAACAGGAACCTCTCCAGGAGAGGCAAGGTGGTATCTGGAGTGTAAAACTGAACCGGTACGGCGTCGAAGTCTGTAATGGCTCGCATGCGGTTCCCTGGAGCTGCTGTGTCTACCGGCAGATCTTGGATGATTGCCAGGAACGTTGTGGCACGGCTTGAATAGACGTTGGTGGAGGCTTTGAGTTTGATGGCGTTGAGTTGCTGGAAGCTGAAAGTGATGTTGACAATGTACCAGTCCATTTCGCTGGCATTCAATTGGCCGTTAAACCTCACGTGGTTCTCGTCAATGTTGGCGGCGGCCTCACGGAGCAGGAGGTAAGTGGCTCCACCCACACTCCTGTAGTCAACAGCCTCGCTGAATGTCAGCGTGAGAACTCCTTGGTCGAGATCCACAGAGAAGTTGGTAAGAGTTGGGTCAGTGACATCGAGGAGGATAGGCTGCAGGTGGGGCTCTGCCTGTTCATCCGAGACCATTACAGATGGGTTATTGTTCATATCGAGGACCGTGCCTGTTGCCAGGGAGATGTACGCACTCTGCATCGATACGGCTAGCGCTCTTCTGGACTGGATGTTTACGTAGTCCAAGAAGGTGATGTCAAATGCCAGCTCTAAACCATTCACGGTGGTGACGTTGCCGCTGGTGAAACTGAAGAACTCGGACTCACTGATGTTGCTACCGGACTGCAGTGTAATGCTGCTAAACACGATAGAATCGGCTCTCACGGGCTCCGAAAAGGTCAACGTCAGTGTGGGCCTGTCCATTTCCAAGACAACACCATCCATGTCTAGAACAAAGCTGACAAACTCGGGAGGCGTGGTGTCGGGTGTGAACATAGAGACCGGTATGGCAGCCATCTCGGCCTGAACCAAGAGGGGATTTCCCCTGATATCGTAAGCTGTGGTGTTCAAGAACCTCAGGAAGGTGGTGTCGTTGCTGACAGCCAAGTCTTCAAACAGTTTAAGAGAGTTGAGGTCAGAGTCCGTTAGAGTGATTTGCACGTAAGTCAAGTTCCAAGCAATTCTGTCGGCTGGAGTTGTCATCAGCCGGAGCTGTTCGGTAAAGGAAGTCTCATTGTTCTGCAACCAGATCTGATCTTCATTGAACCGGGTCCTATCGATAGTCTCGCTGAATCTGATGGTAAGGACACCAGAGTTCACATCCAGATCGAAGCCGAGCAACTCAGGGTGTGTGGCATCCGGTATCACTTCCGTGATTGGATCTGCAAAGTCCATTGCTGGGACTGATATGAGGTTTCCATTCATGTCTTGTACGGTGATGTTTGTGTACGAGATGAAAGAATTGGTGCTGCTGGTGAAGCTATTGGATGAAATATCCTTGAGCTTGTTCAAGTCAGACATGGTGAAGGTGAGGACAATCGTAGGAGAGATGTCTGTGGTGAATTCACCACCTTCTATGGGAAGAGTTCGAGCTGGGGATGGATTTAGGTCTTGGGCTTGTAGAGTTAGCTGAGTCGGATCAAACGAGGTGCTGTTGACGGTCTCAGTGAAGCTCAAACTGAGAGTACCAGTGTTGAAATCGAGAATGGATCTTCTCAGAGTGGGTGCAGTTTGGTCTCCTGTGAAACCAGAAGCCTGCAGAGGTTCCAGCATGGCTAGGATAGCATTGCCGGCCATGTCCCTAATAGCTTCCTCGTCAACGGTCAAGTAGGTGTCATTAGCACTTGTAGTTAGTCGGACATCAGCTTTGAGGACATTAAGATCCGTCTCGTGGATTTGAACTGTGATGATCTTACCGTTGAGTCCCCTTGCCTCACTTTGATTACTGAGAACATAGCTGGATACGTTTAGTGTGGAATTGAGCATATCAGAATAGAACGTTAATCCGATCACTTCAAGACTGGAGACATTCACGGCTTCGCTGAAGTTCAAGGTGACCATTCCTGAATTCATGTCCAGTTGGAATGTTTCGAGCACAGGTGGGGATACATCAGCGATGTGCTGCCCGGAGAAATTGAACTCTTGGAAGGAGTTTCTGCTGGTGTCTTGCACGACATCGTTGCCCAAGCTCAAGAAGGTGTCGTTGGAGTTAGTGGCCAGCATGGTGAGAAGCTTGATGGCGTCTAGATCCATCTGGTCAAGAGAGATGGTAATGGAGGTGTTGTCACTGGTTGAGGATGAACTGCCGAGTAAGTTGTAACTTTGGACCGGTGAAACTTGGGCGCTCTGAACGGTCACTCTGTTGACGGAGAAAGTGTCTGCACTAACCGTCTCGTCAAAAATTATGATCAGTAGACCACTATTGACGTCCAGAGTGAAGGTGACGGCAGTGGGTGGAGTTTCATCCCTGGTATACGACTCCACTCGCTCGGGTCCGGCAAGGCTTGTATTGACGATGGCATTACCGGCTGTATCAGTCACCAGAGCGGAACCAAAGGTGAGGTAGGTGGAGTTTTGGGATATGGCTAAGTCTCGAAGTCTCTTGATTTCATTCAGGTCCGTTATATTGAGGTCAAGGTAGAGGGTGTGGTTATCCATGGGACGAACACACCCAAACCTCAAACCATACACAGTGGCATTCTCATCAGATGTCGATAACAGTGTTACTTCTTCGGGATCAAAACTGGCATAGTCGACAACTTCATGGAATCGGAATGTGAAGAACTCAGAGTTCAGATCCAAATTATAGAACAGAAGTCTTGGTGGAGTGGAGTCTCGAGTGTAATTGGAAACAGGAATTGCTTCTCCGTATCCAACAGCATTTACAGTATTGGCATTCATATCAGATATGGCAGAGGCTGTGATGGAAATGAAGGTGTCCAGCTCGCTGGTGGCTAATTGCCTGAGGATATTAATTGCGTCCAGGTCGTCCTGCGTGAGCGTGATAACGACTTCGGTACTGTTGGCTGTCGAGCTGTAAGCTCCCGATCCTAAGGTGTAGTTCTGCGAGGGTCGGGTCCGGTCGTTCTGAAGTGTGAATTCTGTCACACCCACTGTGCTGGCATCGACGGTCTCATCAAACACCAGCAGAATCTCACCGGAGTCCATGTCAAGACTGAAAACAATTAAGTTTGGTCTGGTTCCGTCAGCAACGAGCATTTGTGGCTGGCGCGAGTCTTCGTCAGAGATTCCAACCAGTGGATTCCCTGCCAAGTCCAAGATGGTGCCTTCATCGACGATCAGGAAGGTGTTCTCCTGTGAAGTCGAGAGGTTAGTGTTCCTCTTTATCTCGTTGAGGTCATCCACAGATATAATCAAGGTCACGTTCATACCATCTACTGACACAGACGTGAGGCCATCTCTCAAACGAAGGACGTTGCTGGAATTTTGAGAGAATGCTCTGGGAGAGTCTTGAAGAACCAAACCTGTGGGGTCAAAAGTGGTCAAGTTTACGGTATCCGAGAAATCCAGTGTGATGGATCCGGTGTTCAAGTCCAAGGAATAGCTGTTCAGTACAGGTACGGTGTCATCAGGTATGAAGGTTCGCACCTGTATGGCACGGCCATCGGTGATAGGTACGATGTTGATGTCAGAAGCATCTTGGATCAAGAATGCTGCCACGGTGATGAAGGTGTCATTGATATCTCGGGCAACTCCGGTATTGGATTTCAGTCTCAGAAGATCCGGATCCGAGAGATCGACGGTGATGATGTAACCATTGTTACTAGAAGTCGTGCTGGATGACGAAGGTGAGAAAGTCCTTCCGAGAGCTCGGTCGGATGCATGCTGGAGAGTGATGGCTGTCGCATCCAGGGTTCTTGCAGAGACTACGTCGCTGAAGGACAAGATGATCTGACCGACGTTTTGGTCGTAAGTGAAGTCCAGCAGCACTGGTCTCGTCTGGTCGCCAAGGAAGGTCGTGGCCATCCTGAAGCTGACAGGAACCACACGATTGCCGACCGAGTCCGAGAAAGCCGTCGACTGGAAGGAAATGAAAGTTGTATCTACAGACACTGCAAAGTTCTGGTTCACCTTCAGAGCAGTGATATCCTCTCGGCTCAGATTAGCAGTGATGATTAGAGCACCGGAGAGATTGGGGTCCGAGAGCACGATGCAGCCGGTAAGGGGTAGAACAGCCCCCTGGGTACCTGGGGTGTTGTAGAGGGTTATTTCATTGCATACCACGGAGTTGGGATCAATAGGCTTGTCAAATGTCAGAATCAGTAGATCTCGATCCATGTCCAGAGTGTATCGTGCCAGCATCGGACGAGTGGTATCGGCAAAGTACCCATTGCTTTGTACCTGCAGAGCCTCGGTGACAGGAACGGCTTCAACTGCGTTGGGTGAGAAAGCATTATCGGTGATAGTCCTAGCCTCCAGGCTCAAATAAGTCGTGTTTACACCCTTGGCATAAAGGGAAGCCCTGAGGGTGTTGAGATCGGAGAGGCTCAGTGTGATGTCGATAACTGGACTGTCCATGCTGTTAGTTGCTCCTCCTGTGAGACGATGGAAGAAAACTGAGTCCGTGGTGTTTGATTCTCCTTGGATGATGATACCGGTGGGGTCCAGGGAATCGGATTCCATCGGTTCATTGAAGGTGAGCCTGAGAATTCCGGTGTTCAGGCTGATGCTGAAGTTAACAAGTTGAGGCTGGATCTCATCTGCCCCTAGCGTCCTGACGATGTAGCCTGGAGAACGTAGGGCCACAGGCTCAATCATGTTGCCTAGGAGATCGGAGGCAAAATTTTCCGTGAAGGCGATGTAGCAGTTGCCCCTGTGGGTGCAGAGGTCGTTGTCAGCCTGGATGTTTCGGAGATCAGCGAGGTTGAGGTTGAACGATATGACGTCGCTGTTGGTACTGATGACTTCACCGCCAGTCAGAGTGTAGTTGGTAAGGTGTGGATCAAACAGGTCCATGAAGGTGATGGTAGTCAGGTCAATGGAAGAGGCGTTGATTGTCTCAGAGAATGAAAGAGTTGCTCTCCCGTTCGCCAAGTCCAGCTGGGTGAACTCTTCTATCCTGGGTCTCCTTGTGTCTCTGGTGAAGTTACCCACTTGTAGACCTTCTCCATCGGCTATGCCATCAATGCCCAACCCCACCATATCTCTAACAGATGCATCTTCGAAAGTCAAGAAGCAATTGGCGCTGGACGTGCACAGCATCTTCCTCTTGATCTCGTTGAGGTCAAACGTACTGATGGTCACTCGGACGTCCGGAAGGTTGGCCTCCTGCACAGCCGTGTCCAAGGTGAAGGTGTGGTTGACACGGTCCATGGTGACGTTGTCTTGGAGTGTAAAGAGGTCTATAAAGAGAGTACTCACGTTGACTGTCTCGTTAAAGTGGAAGATCAAATACCCGTCGTTCATATTCAGATCGAACGATCGCAGAGATGGTCTGTCTGCATCTCCGGTGAAGTTGCTGACCTGTATCGGACTGTTCACGCTGATCCTTCTCGCGACATTCCCAGCGTTGTCCATAATGGCGGTTGTCCTCAAAGCCAAGTAAGTGTTTTCCGGCATGTTGGCCAGATCAGGGATAGCCTTGATGGCGTTCTTGTCGCTCACTGTAATGATCAAAACAATTTCTGGACCGTCCTCTGAGAAGGTGACACCTCCGGTCAGTCGGTAAAGGGATGTCGCATTGTTGGTGATGGCGATACCTATGGGATCGATGGAAGAAGCGTTTACCGTTTCGGAAAAGTACAGCGTGAGTTCTCTTGTGATCATGTTGAGGTCGAACGACATCAATCTCGGTCTGGTGGTGTCGGGGATGAATTCGGCCACCAATTCGCCAACTTCTGGAACAGCATCATTTCCGGCCAAGTCGTTGATGACATTGGGTTCCAGCGAGATGTACGTATTGCTGGGGGACGTGGCTAGCATAGTCAGCTGCTTGAGTTCGTTTAGTTCGTCCAATGTCAGTATCAGGAGTATCACACTTCCGTTGGGGGAGAGTTCTATGGCAGTGGTGTTCAAGCTCAGAGTGAGGTTCTCTTTAGAGTCAAACACTCGGTTTTGCAGAGTTATCCTTGGGACCATGAGTGAGGAAAAGTTCACATTTTCGTCAAAAGTCAGCAACAATGAACCGTTGTCGAGGTTGAACGAGAAGTTGTCCAGTGATGGAGGGACCAGATCGGCGTCGTTTCTTGTCGCTGGGAGACCTGGTGGAGAGATGGGGACTGCACGCAAGTTGGCCATGTCTGTGAACGCGAACTCAGTGATGCTGAGAAGAGAGGTGTTGGCGTAGAAACCGATCATAGGACGCACCCGTATCGCTTCCAGATCGTTGCTGGTGACAGTGATTGTGATGATGGTGGAGTCCTCTGACGTGACGTTACCGTCTGTCAGAGTGAACGATGACGAGACGTTATCGCTAAGTGTGAACTGAGTGGTATTGAGAGAAGATGATCGTACAGTCTCGGAGAACGTCAGCACCAGCATGAGGGGCGGGTATCTGTCGATCATATCCAATCGGAAAGACACCAGCTCCGGTCTTGTTGTGTCAGGCGTGAACTGAGCGGCCAGAACGGGTGTTGGTTCTGCCACCACCTGGTTGAGAGAAGTGTCAGCGATCAGGAGTTGCGAAAAGGATACGAAGGTGTTGTTTTCATTAGTGGCAATGGCCTCGATCTGTTTGATTCTGTTCAAGTCTTCATCAGACAGTCTCACCGTTATTGTGGGTCCGTTGGGGCTGTCGGAGTAGGACGAATTTCTCAACGAGTGCAAGGATTGACCGAGCTGGTCATGGAAGTTGATCTGGGTGACATCCAACGTGTCAACGCTGACCGTCTCAGTGAAGAAGAAGACAATCTCTCTGTCGTTGAGACTGAAATTGTAACTCATCATCCTCGGGCTGGTGAAATCGCCCACAAAGTTCCTGACTTGGACCGCATCTTCGGCCACGATGGACTCAATGGCATTCCCGTTCATGTCAATCAGAGTCCTGTTGCTCAGGACGACGAAGGTGCTGCTGCGATTCAGAGCGAGCTCCGTCACGTTCTTGATGAAGTTGGCATCATCGAAAGACAAGGTGAAGGTGACAATATGGCTGTCTTCCGAGAAGAACTCGGTGAAACCAGTAAGCATTCGCTGAGCGCTGAACCTGCTCTGTCCGCTCAGGAAGGTTATGCCGGTGATGTTGAACTCTCGTGTGCTCACAGTCTCTGAGAAGTACAGCACGACTGTGTCGTTGCTGAGGTTCAAGTCGAAGTCTTGCAGTTGTGGAGGTGTCTGGTCGTAGACGTAGCAGGATGCATTGACGGCTGCCGCTGAAGCGATGGTGACTTCAGAAATGGGGTTGGCTGCGTTGTTGTCAAAGACCATACCGGCGGCAAATCTGATGAATGTGTCAGACGGAGAAGAAGCTAGGTCTCTCAGCCTCTTAATGGCATTCGAGTCCTCTAGGGTCAAGTAGATGGTCACGGTGATCTCGTCTGCGGTCGTCACGTTACCCCCGTTGAGAGTGTACTCCGTCACAGGTGGGAGTGGCTGATTCAGGAATGTGATCAGTGCAGGGTTGAGAGATGATACATTGACGGTCTCACTGAAGCTGAGCTCTAGATTAGCAGTGCCGTCTAGATCCAAGCAGTAGCTGACCAGAACCGGTGGGATCCTGTCTCTTCTGAAAGTCGATATCCTCAACGCACTGGTACTGTTGATTGGTATTATTTCATTCCTGTTCATATCGAGTACGGTATCGGCCGGCAGATAAAGATACGTATCAGATTCTTGCTCGCTTGTTGCTAGCATCGTCAGAGACTTCAGATTGTCCACGTCAAACTTCAGGAGCCTGATCTCAATTTCGACGCCAGTAACTGCCGGGGTGGGAGTGCCACCAGTCAGGGTGTAGTTCTCTGTGATGTCATCAATGCTCGGGGCATTCTGGAGCGTGATTTGAGTCAGATCAAGAGAAGTGACATTGATGGCTTCGTCAAAGGTCAAGATGAGGATTTCATCGGTGAGATCGATGGAGTAGTTAGCGAAATTTGGTGGAGTGATGTCGGGTCTGAATTCCTGTGCCTGCAAGGCGTTGTCATCTTGAATAGGCCGGATGCTACTGGAAGCAACTTCGCGGATGAAGTCCGCACGGAGAGTGGCGAAGGTGTCGTTGACTCTGGTGGCCAGGTTGGATCGCATCTTGATCTCATTGAGGTCGTTAGTGGGGATGCTCACGGTGATGACATACTGGTTGTCATCAGCAGTAGTTCCTCCTGTAAGAGTGTAGCTCTCCTGTGGGAGAAGAAGTGGATTCACAACGTCCATGTTGTTCTGGAGGGAGAAGAACTGAGCTCTCAGCGTGGCGACGTTGATCACATCGTTGAACGTCAGGACTAGTTCTGCGTTGTTCATGTCCAGTTCAAACCGGATCAGTTCTGGACCAGTTATATCGGGACGGAAGTCATCGACTAACCTCGGAGTGGACCTGGAGACGCCAATAACTTCATTGCCCAATTCGACATCATTACCAGACAGATCTAGAATGAATCCTTGCTCAAACGATACATATGAAGAGGTCTGGCTGTTTGCAAGATCTTCCTGCAGCTTGATCCTCCTCAGATCCTGATCGCTAAAGGTGATCATAATGACTTCCTTCGTCCTTGTGACATACGAGATGTTCCCACCGGTTAGATTGAAAGTTCCTTCTCCTGCGGCACCACTGTGGAGTGACACTTCATTGTAAACCACAGAGCTGTCATTGATGGGTTCGCTGAAAGAGAGCGTCAAGGTTCCCTCGTTCATGTCCAGTTCGGTAAAGGATATCAAGGTGGGCGGAATGTTGTCGCGAGTGAACTCCCCAACTTGGATGGCATTGTCGGGAATAACGGGGACCACTTGATTGGGTGGAGACACCGGGCTAGTGTCTCGGATCATGTTGCTGGTGAGAGTGATGTAAGTGTTGTTAATTGAAGTGGCCAAGTCATCAATAGCTTTGATGGCTACCACGTCCGAGGCCGTGAAGTCGTTAGCATCATCGATGATCGCGAACCGCACAAACGTGAGCCTGTCGAGGCTGTCTACATTCACTCGCCTGAGTTGGTACATAGCTGTGGCGTTAAACTCGGCATTCTGCAGGGTAATGGCGCTCGAGTCGAAGATGGCATTTTCGACGGTTTCACTGAAGAAGATGGTGATGATGTGAGAGGTGAGGTCAATGCTCCAGTCGATTACAGAAGGTGGAGTCGTATCTTCGACGAAATCTGCTGCCGTGAAGGAAAGATCAAGATTGGAGGTGTCCACGACGGGGTTGATTGGATTCCCGAATGTGTCGTTGGCGAAGGTGGAGAGCAACCTCAAGTGGCACTCGTTCTGAACCGTGCAGAGGTTCGGTATGGCCTTGATTCTGTTCAAGTCGTCATTGTCAACTCTGATGATGACACTGTTCCCGTTAGCAGATAGGACATCTCCTCCGGTGAGCACAACAGATGAGTTGGACACAACCAAGAAGTTCTGAAGTCGGAGAGATGTCGGCTGGACGGTGGATGCATCGATGACTTCTTCAAAGAGAATGCTGATTATTCCTTGATTTAGATCAAACTGGGTGAACTGAGTGACGCTGGTGGAAGATGTATCCGTGGTGTAAGGCGTCGGTTCTAGAGCGTCCACAAACGAGATTGGCACGACGGTATTCCCGGAAGCATCGCGCACGAGGTTTGCCGTGTGGGACAGGTAGCAGTTTGTTCCGTCCGTGCAAAGTGGCAAACGGACGATCTCGTCTCTGTCAGGCTTCAAGAAATCGATCACCAGAATGTCGCTAGGTGCACTCATGTCTCTGAGCACTCCTCCCGTCAAGTTGAAGGAGACATTGGGGAACTGAGCACGCTCGTATACTAAAGATATATCGGTCAAGTCCA
>WLWD01001589.1_pt1 | contig 41935 bp, 37 predicted proteins | sample 6712731 | NCBI WGS metagenome assembly WLWD01 (sample SAMN12718690, study PRJNA576275) | sponge metagenome | isolation source: marine sponge | host: Mycale hentscheli | place: New Zealand: South Island, Marlborough, Capsize Point | collected 2014-11-01
CTCCAATCCTAAAGGAAAAAAGTATCACTATTATTTGTTGCCAGTGATTTTAATACATAACTTAGTAGATTTACAGTCTCCAGTTAAGAAATTGGCAACATCAAGTGAATAAAATTATATCTTACAAATTCATAGATGATTGTGCCACTATAAAATTAATATTTATAGTTGGGTAACCTGCATAGAGAAATTATACAGATATTACAGATATAGCTAGTAGACTTGCCTTGATATGGATTACCGTAAATAATAGCAGCAGGTGTTATTAGTGGCATAAATGTGTGGGTGTGTTGCTTTTACATGTGGTGCTATAATATGTAAGCTAAAACATGCACTTGACTTTTTCCTGCTTACTTATGATAATGCTCAATTCCCTATTAATGCAAGGTGTTATTTCTGTGTAGGGTATCATAAACCTTACCTATAGTAGTAGCTACTGATGCTATCATCTCATGGGTACCTAACATAGGGTTGTATATCCTATTCAGCTCTACACTATTTGATTATCTGGCATTTGAGTAGTCAGCAGTTTGATCTGTGTAGGTAGGAAAATACTTGGAGTAAAGCACTTGCACAGCTACATGTGTGCATCTGAAATATATCACTAAGGACTGTTATTTATTTTAAAGGAGTTCTTATCTTACAGCTATAGCTATTAGTAACACTTGTTGTTATACTTATAACAGAAACATGAAATTCAAAGTCTGGCTATTTGTCCCATGCCCACTCCAAGACTGCTGCTGCATACCAGCCACAAGATTTAGGAGAAGATACTGCATTGCACTGCATAACTATAACTGCACCTGACAGTTTAATGACGATTTACTGGTTGAATTAAGATGGTGGGTCTCTCAACAACTATTGATGACCCACTTCTGCACTTGAGTTTTCACTCTGACCAGCTTTTCACTGTAGCATGTACTTCACTAGGCAAATAAATGTCTCAGCACTTGCCCTATGTTCCATGGAACCAGCATCCCATCAGATCTCAACAGACAAGATGATACTGTACTTGTGACTGTATAAGTCTGATAATTTTAGTGCTATTTTCATCATTCACCTATTTATGTGAGGCAGAAGAAATTCCTATTATAGCGGAACGCATGTAAAATGGCATATACGTCTTAAATTTTAATAACAAATAATTTATTAACATATTATTATATATATATCATAAAATGAACACAATGAAACAATTCAGTATTGATAACAGTAGCTATGAACTTGACAGGACACTATCCCACAGAACTAATGGTACTGTTAGCTCCTGCAGCCAACGATTCCAAAGAGCCATTTTCAAGTTGCTAAAAAAGAAAAAAGATGTAACTGATATTTACTACCTACACACACAACACTGCTATTTACAGCCATTGTAAAAACAGCTGTTATGTGGCAGTACACAGCCATTGAATGTGTTAATAAAATATTTTATCATCATTTTTATGAAAATACACACTCAAATAGGAGCCATCAGAAATAGAGAGACTTACTATACACACAAAAAGAGCCTGAAGAAGTGAGTACAACAATGCAGTACTTGATACTGAGGAGAAAGGGACACTAGGACTCCACCCTCACACTAAACTGAGTTCTTCCTCCCCCAAACAGAGGTGTCCACACCCCCCCCAAAAATAACATTCCCCCCAACCCCCTTTCTCCACCCACAAAAACCTCCTCACTATAGTGTTTAAAGTAGACAACAACAAAAACAACAAAAAAATTCTGCAGCTACAATGAAATGTTCTGCTGTAGATGTCCAATAACATTGAATATGGGTAGTGGGTGAAGAAGTCTGGATCAGAAACTCAAATTGGTGAGGTTTTTCTCTGCAACAAAAATGCACTGGAAGTGCAGTAGCAAAGGTAAAGGGTTAACAGGCCATGGGGTAGGGAGCATGTGTAGTAGAGAATGTGTTGGCCATGGGTTGGGCAGCTCCAATAAAAGCACAGTGCAGCCCGCGTCACACAGCAAAGGGAGTTGACAGCGGACAGCTAGTGGCAAAGAACCCCACCCACCCACACCACAGTAGTTTCAATAACATAAATAGGAAGGAGTTGGTGCAGTACACATCACTGGAGGGAAAATAAAAGTCAAAGCGGTAGGACGAGGACCACCTCTCAGGGTGCCGCCAAGTAGGCGTATAATGGAGTGCCAAGTAGTAAACGGTACGACTGAGGTTAGTTAGGAGGACTTATTAGACAGTTCATTCAATTTATCATTCAAATCAACTCTAACAACACAACCCTCACGTGACCCCTTATTGAGCATGACTCAGCAAGTAATTAGGCGTGGGTGACATAAAAATAAAATAAACGAATGAGATGAGTGTACAAATGACATAATTGATTAACTTTTATAGTCTGCAGCTCATAGAAGTGTGCATGTGTGTGAGTCTGTGTAGTGTCCACTTGAGTATTACATGTGTGTATGTGTATGTGTGTATATGCATGTGTGCATGCGTATGTGTATGCGTGTGTGTATGCGTGTGTATGTGTGTATGCATGTGTGTGTGTGTGTGTGTATGCGTGTGCATGTGTGTGTGTGTGTGTGTAGTGTCCGTGTGTTGTGTGTGTAGTGTCCGTGTGTTGTGTGTGTGTGTGTTGGTAGGAGAGGGGGAGGGGGTTTGGAGGGTTAGACTTCAGAGTGTTTCGCAGGAGTAATGAACATTCACTATCATTGGGTGGACCAGTCATGTGGCTACAAAGACTATCATAACTATTCCATTACACAGAGGAATTACCAGCTGAAGCTACTTCAAAAATAAAATAATAAAATTACATAAGTGAGAACTTCACGGAATATTTTAAAGCCACCACAAGTGATAACATGTTCTACAATGCAGTAGACATGGATTTTTAGCCAATTGTAAGGGGTTTAGGCTCCTGCCTCCTCCCTCGTCCTTCCTTGGAACAGCATCAGTTGAAAGATCTTCCAGCTACACATGAAGCTTAAGACCCGTATACGCAGCAGTATCACTGACTAAAACCTTCGTCAGCTCGTAAGAATTGCCATTGAGGCCCTGAACTTTCGGCTGTAAACTTGGATGAAGTTCTAGAGATTTTCAAATTGTGCTTTGGTTTACATTTTTTAATAATAAAAAAGAATTTTGCTCCGAGTTACCATTTATAATTATAATTAAAAATTCAGATTTCTTGGGGGGGGGGAGGGGGGAATTCCAGGGCCACCCCCCTCTGTATGAAGCCCTGCCTTTAAAATGTTGACTTTGCCTACCTAAAATTTCATTTGGCAACACTCCAACACATTGCCACACCCACCATAGCAAAACACCTGCATATGACCATGCCCACCATGGCAATACTCCCACACATGACAACAATCATTAATGACCTTAGCAATGACCACACCTACAATTCTACTAGGCAATAATCTAAAACATTGCCACACTCCCCCTCCCCCCCCATGACCGCACCTACCACAGTAGTACACCCACACAGACCACACCTATAATTTGACCATGTCAATGACCACACCCACACAACAATGATTACACCCCTCCCACACATAGCCAACCATCTTGGTGATAATTCCACTCCTCCAATCTGCAGTACAAGCAAAAGAATGGCTACAGCTGGCACAACTTTATAATAAGATTAATATGATGTTGCCGCAGGGATTAATTATGGGAAGAGGAGGGGGGAGGGGTGGAACTTGGGCAGTAGCAAAACAATTATTAATTGCTATAAAATTGCCGCAATAGCACACTACAAAGTTGGGAAAAACTATTCCTCCCCTCCCCCCACCTCTCCCCCCACTAGTGAACCCTGCTTGGTCCCAATTACAAGAGTTCTGTTGTACACAACACACACACACACACACACACACACAGTACATCGGAAAACATAAGAGTATTAACACACATACATTAAATGTCTCACCCACTTACCAACATCTGCTTCAACAAGAATTGTCTTCTTCTAGAAGTCGACTGGAAAAACTGCAACTGTTGATTATTAATACAATAAGCTTCTTCACAGACATCAAGACCTTCTACCATTCCTTAATATTAAACACAAGTAAAAATAAATAACAATCTATTTGGGTAAAAAAATATTCAAGCCCTCCCCCCCCACATTTATACTTTCTACGAAAAATATTTAAATCTATAGTATATCACTAGTAATTATCACTTCTGGTACATAACCTAACCATCTCCCCACCCCTTGGTACGGTACATATGCCAACAAGTAACATTTCTTGTTCCTCCAATGCCTATCTCGGTGTACCACACACGTTACTATATATAGCTGCTCTCTATCAAGAATGTCAGTTTAATAAAATTACGATGCTTGCACACTTACCAGGGTTATATCTAGAGATTATTTCTGGGTGGGGTGTGTGTGTGTGTGAAGCTTGAGCAAGTTTACCTCCCTCTCTCTCTCTGTATGGATGTATTTGTATTAATGGTACATTCTAACTATCCAATCAGATTGCTTAATTCACAATGCTATATTTCATACTCACCTGCTACGAAGTGAACAAGTGAATTGTCCAATCACGATTAGATTTATGCTTTTCCTATAGCCTAGAGTCATGATGTTGTACCACTCTGCGTTTGGTCAGTAAGTGACTTACACTATGTTCGGGCCTCTCGCCCTCAGTTGTGTAAATCCAGTATCGACATCCACGCAATTATGTAACCTACATATACATACATATATTTATTGTCATTAGACCACTGACTATTTTCGCATCATGCGAGCTTTCAATATTCTCCCTTGAACGCTCCATACGGAACGCTTCAACGTGCATGAATGTAGTTCTGTACAATTCCCAGCCATGCTGGAATGTTCAATATGCATCATGTGATGAGGAAACACTTAAGGTACTCAAGGGAAACATCTAGGGAAAAGTCCCATTCAATTCAAACGTTATGCTAACTTGATATCGTGAAGCAAAACCATCATATACTGCAAGAATCATTAGCTCACATGATTACAATGTGACGAAAGGGGAAATCACCAACAAAAGCTAGTGCCTGAAATTAACTAAAACTAGCATAATAAAAGGTCTAAATAGTTGTTCAAGTAACTCAAAACAACATTTAATTGTCAGTAATCTCCAAAATGACAGACAGACAGATCGACAGACAGGACGGCTACAATATCCCTCTCGCACACGCAGGCTGAGGGTTAATTACATATCTTGTCTAAGTCAAATATATGTGGATACCATTATTTCTCAATGTACTTTACTTTATTCCTCCAAAATACAAAACCAAAAACAAACAAAACAAAAAACAACAAAAAACAACCAACAACAAACAGAAGAATAAATAACCCCCTCCTTCCCCCCACCCAGAAAACAAAACAACAAACAACAACAAACAAACAAAAACAACATCAAAGGCCAGTAAAATGTACCTAACCATGGATAAACCTCTTCTACTCAATATGGACATCTGGAATAGTCCTTCAGGGAAACTCAACATTCCAACAAAAGTGCTTCAGCCCAATCACAAGTCAAATGAGAATGACCACTAGGGGAACTGAGGAGAGGCTGGCCAGTGAGTATCATAACTTCAGAATACGTGTTGGATGGAACACAGGGACAATAAGAATGTTGCCATTTGCATAAATGATCATCTAAATACACACATATAGATTTAGATATAGAACAGACTTCTCCATAACAATGTGGCTTTCTTTTGCTCATCCAAATGATCATCCAAAACTTCTTAGCCAAAACTTAAAACCTGATATGTCACATATATTATCCACAGATAAAAAACCGACCAAAAACAAAAAACAAAACAAAAAAACAACTAACAAACTGTGTCAACTTAGACTTGATTTAGTATAACATTTGATCATGATTGATATTATATCAAGTATATTTCATAGCAGATATGTCGTTCAGTAACATTTTTCATTCTTGTACTTAAAAAAAAAAGGCTGATTAAAACTAGGTAGTATAGAACATACTCGCAGCAGACATTACACCATTGACAGAAGTCCTACAGACCACAGTTCAAACATTAATAAAACCGACTTCAGGAAGGGTAAGGTGGAGGAAAGGAAGAGGTGGTGGGAAGGGAGAAGGGGAGAATATTATGAGTAATAAAACCGACTTCAGGAAGGGTAAGGTGGAGGAAAGGAAGAGGTGGTGGGAAGGGAGAAGGGGAGAATATTATGAGCAAAGGTTCTTTTCTTGTAGTGTTCTATGGGAACGAGAACTATCTACAAGTCGCCTTATTTTCTTAGCATAGTAATGAGAATCTAATTATTGCACACCACAACTATGGAATTAGGATGTGGCTATGTCTCATATCCAAAACATACATCACCAGCTCATGTAGTCCGGCGTAGCCAGACCCTGTACCGAACCGCTATGCTGGGAATGGGTCTGGGGACATGGCCATACCAAATTTGTTCTGCCGCACATATATTGCGGTGGTCAATTACCGTTAGCAAATTACCGGAATAGAAATTCCTGTGCATATCAGCCACCCTTTCCAAAGCTAGGTTTAGCAATCATAGCTAATTTGTGGTAGAAATTCAGATATAAAGGAGGTGGGACACTCACTACTTCCTCATTCCTCCAGAACAAATTTGGTATGGCCATGTCCCCAGACCCTCCGCGCACTTTGCGTGCTACGTGGGTCTGGCTATGCCAGACTACTACAGCTCATGAGACTATATTTAGGATACTAACACTTAAAAATTACCTTCCAGTCCTTTGGTTTAAGAAATGTTACTCTCCAGCTGTACAGCAGCACTGTTTGCAAATAAACGCAACTGTTTGCACCCTGCTCACACAGCAATTCAGCATGGTTAGAACATAGAAGATGAGCATATTGGGTCCAAAAAAAACACTCTGGCAATGCATCCTGAAATACTCCACAAACAATAGCCCAGTCTTGTGCTTCGCCTTATCGAGCTTCCTATACATCGGGAAGTTCAGTGCCAACTAAGTGGAAGAGGTCGAATGGACACTCAGAGTAAGGAACAATAACATTTCTTGCAGATTAAACGTGAGCTTTAATGCTAGCCAGGCCAGACCCTTTACCGAACGCTCGTTTGCGTTTGGTAAAGGAGAACTCTGGCTAAAGGGCTACGGTTGTAAAAGGCGGTATTGTTCGTGACGATACCAAACCACTTAACCTTTGTTAGGTAAAGTGTCTTTCAACTTACCTATTTTACTGAAATGGTTGTTGGAATGAAATACACTCAATTTATTTATTATTATCTCGCCTCTCTCCAAAGGTCACAGATTATTATTATTATTATTATTATTATTATTATATTAGCTATTATTATTAGCTACAACTACTATTATTTTATTTATTTATTCATTTATTATTATTATTTTTTTAATTAGTTTTAGTAATTGAATAAGTAATTGAGACCGTGGGTGCTGTGAGTCAAACGTCTATGGCTTGTTGAAGGATGTGGGACATGGGCATAGTGGTGCAGACAGGAGACCCACGGGCTAGAGACTATCCTTTCCAGCATCTCTCAGTAGCTGTGCAGCGAGGAAACTGTGCCTCTATCATGGGAACCATCACCACCTAATCCTTACTATTTATTTATTGAATAAAATAAATAAAAATAAGTTAAAATACATGAGCATAGAAATCAAATGAATAAAAATAAATAAAAATATTTAAATGAATAAATAAAACAATTAAATGAATAAATAAATAAAATAAAATAAATACATAAATACAAGCATAGACAAATAAATAAATAAATAAATAAATATTTAAATGAATACATAAATAAGAGGAACGAGTGAATGAATGAAGAATAAAGATAGACCCACTAAAATTTGATGCTTTGTGTGTCAAATATTTAAGGCATAGTGTTATACTACTGATATATGCACATTTTTGTGTGGTGTATACCACTAGAATAAATGTACTGTTAAAACAGGAGGATTACTGAGTAATACACGAGTGTGTATACGTGTATACTAGAAGTATCAACACTCAAGTATAAGAATGCTATAACTTTGTAATACACATGATGTATTTGCGTGCTATAAGTCAAGTATACACACCTGATTATAACAATGCTATAACTTTGTAATACACATGATGTATTTCCGTGCTATAAGTCAAGTATACATGCTTGAATATAACAATGATATTTCAGTGATATACACATGTGGTAAGTATGAGTATACTACATGAATACATATTGTTAGTATAATAAAAGGATTACTTTAGAATACATATCATTTACATATGTGTATACCACTGAAATACACATGTGAGTATAACTCAATTATTCTAGTGCTATACACTTCCCAATACACATCAGTATTCTCTACTTTTTGCATGGTGTAAGTAAATGGGTAGTTAGAGATAATGGTGCCACCCACCTAGGCGTGGGTGCCATGCATGGGGGGTGTAATGGTTGTAGTGTAGGATGGGAGCCGCAGGATTAAAAAAATTTGAAAAAATTGTATCGAACATTTTGCTGACTAGACTCTGGTTGGGCTCTGTTCCAAATTTGAAGTCATTTTCATTCCCCATTCCTAAGATAAAGTCCAAAGTAGTGTACAGAACAGAAATTAAAACTACGCTAACATTAATTCCATGCACCCCGCCCCAATTTTAGCCCCGCCCTAGTATACGGAGTAGGTGAAATCTTTTGTTTATTCTCCTCTGAGAAGAGCGGGGCGTGAAAAAAAAACGCTGAAGCAGATATCGGCACTGCGGAGCCAGCCTGGACGCAGCGGAGCAGCAGGGGAGGCTACTTTAGCGGGACTTGTGAAGGGCCTTTGTCAGCTTCTCTCTAAGCGGCTTGCTCCTCACTCCTCGCTCCTTCAAAGCCGTTTGAAACGCTTCTGTTCCTCCATACTGCTGGCGAAGGAGTGACAGAGAGTCGAATGTGAAGCCCAGAGAGTCCAGCTTCTTAGCCTGTGTAGAGGTAAGCATAGGCTTTCCAATGGCTTTGATCAGCGATGCTGCTCTCATGAAAATCCTCTTCTGCTGTATCCACAGCTTAGTCTGCTCATGGGGGAACCTAATGGAGAGAGCTGCCAAATGTGGTCTGATGTCTTGGTGCTTGAAGACTCTCTCTATAGCCAATACATCAGGTAGGTCCCTGTGTGCTCCTACAATTTATACAAATAACTATAATTATTAGGCTTTATATTTAATTTTAGAGGTGCCTTGCCTCCTGCAACTTCATCTCCGGTGACTTTTTTGTGGAGTTTCTCCAAACCTAATGGTGAGCCTTGTAAAATGACTTCCCCATCCTGCTATAAAGCAAATTAATATATAAGTGCATGTACGTAACTATCTAATTTTAGCTACAGTAGTAGTAAAGTACCTTCCTCAGCAAAGGAAGAGTATCACTGAAATGCATATTGGCTGATTGAAAGAGGGTCAGCTGCAGTTCTGCTTTCTGTTCCACCTCAGCCAGAAGGATAGGGAAGTCAAATGCAAACCCATTGTGAGCTACTAGCACTAATAGACAGAGACAGATATATTTTTTCCATTTAAAAAAAAATTATATAATTATTTTTACCAGGATGATGAGGTCTCTAAGAATAGCGGTAGCACCACTGAGAGAGGATTCTCACGCCTTAGCATGTTATTTGTTATGCCAGTAACCTTGGAAACTATATAAATTATAAAGTTATCGATAGTATTATTTTAATTAATAATATATAGAATCGATTTCAAATTATCATTGTAAATGTAGTTGTAATTTACTAGTTAAATATTTGTACATTATTACCAGCAGATGAAATGTTTCGGCCAGTTCTCACAAGGCTTGAGAACGTAGGATCATTGAGGGTGATAGGAGGATTCATCACTTTGGCAGCGATGTTCGTGATGTGATCAACATAGATGCTCAATCCAGTTGTCTCGCAATCAAACAGAACCAGGAGGGGACGAGAATCACCAATTTACAGGTGAATCACCTGCTTCATCACTGCGCCCCCTCCTAAATTCTGCTGATGCTCATCTTCTAGGTCAGCATATGTTGTTGTCATCGTCCTTGATATCACCCCTGCCCTCTCCGATGTATTCTACCACGTACTTTCCCTGTCATTTCTCACAATGGTGTTATATCAAATAGTTATTTATTTATTTGTTTATTTTGTGGGTCAATAAATTATTTTTTTAATTGGTAGTTATGGCTAGAATAGGATTACACTTTTTTTTTTATCATTTAATCATATGACTTACATATTGAACTGCTCAGGTCCTCAATCGCAAGGATTGCTGAAGTTGACACCAAGCTGGACTCCTGAACTACAGAGGTAACACTTCCACCATCACTTCCAGCAAGCTGGGGTAAATCTGTAGCTGTGAGTGTGCTCACTGACATGGTGGTGTTCATAGCATCACCTTCAGCATTCGCCCTTGGTGCTACAAGGTCAAGCTCAGGAGACTCCACTACTGCAATTTTATTATTTGGTGTAATAACAAATTATATTTTGTTGTGCAAGCAGCATAAAATAATTTTTTCCCTATATTTTGTTGAACAAACTGATACAATGTTTTATAAGTGAACAGAGTGTGAGATGTTGAAAACAATAAAAAACAAAAAGGAGACAATCAAGAAATTTCAGGGTCAAGGCTGCAGAGGGAGCAGCCTATTCAGAAGGAAGTGTTACTAGTTCTGAGCTATACAACCTGTGAGAGAGTACATGGTTTTGGCAATGTATGTTTGTGTGTGTGTGACTCATGACATATGACTCCAGATATTTAGGTGGCTTAAGAGAATGAATGGCCTTCCTGAGGGTGCCTCTTCTGGCCTTCGAGGGCCCCCCCCCCCCCCCCCCCCCCCCACCCACTTTAATTTATTTCTAATTTTAAGCCACCTAAAGTCTTTTTCTCTGGAGTCATATGTCATGAGTCACACACACACAAACATACATGGATGTACTCTACAGGTTGTATAGCTCAGAACTAGTAACACTTCCTTCTGAAGACTGCTCCCTCTGCAGCCTTGACCCCGAAATTTCTTGATTGTCTCCTCTTTGTTTTTTCTTGTTTTCAACATCTCACACTCTGTTCACTATATAAAACATTGTATCAGTTAGTTCTTTTTAGTTGTGTTTCCACTAGAAGGCCATCAAAGGCCGAGAATTTATGGAACTTATATTAAGGATTTCTTAAATCTAAGCACCTGCATGGTCTTTGAACTTCAGTTCAATTTAAGGGTGCACGCACATCCGGTCCACGATCTGCCCACGCAAATCAATTAAGGTTAATTGGCTGTTGCTATGAGAAATAACTCCGATTCTATACCTTGCAGGTCCACACAGTCAGGGGGATCTCCGAGATGTACCAGCAGACAGTGAACTTACCAAGAATGACAGACACAAACGCTGAGCGGCAAAAGGTATGAAGCCTCAAAGTCCCAAAAATAAACGCATCTATTTGGAAATTGAGGAGGACCACCGAAGCCAAAATTCCATCCACCGCTTCTTTTAGCTAATTGTTACAAAGTTGTCAGATTAGTTTTTTTCAATTCCGTTTCACTTTATATTTATTCACATTTCCACGTGATTTTTTTACAGTCGCGTCACAACTGTAAACTTTATTAAAAAAACTAGTCTGACTACTTTCTTTACCTTGTTAAATTATGCCGCTGTACTAAAAATGGAACACTGACTCCATGCCCTTCTGGACTTGGACTGCAAAATAGATTCCAATTGGCTCGCACCCTTTTGCCTTTGTGCAAAGATCGAGCCCCGCCCATAGTATGAGGAATTAACTATACGCGTATTAGCTAGGTGGGGGCGGGGCGCACTATCTAGAGCAGCTGGAACCAACAAGATGGAATCTTTTGTGAATGCAGTGGCTCTTTTCAGAGACGGGTATATAATGAAAATAAACTGTGAAGATTCAGCGGGTGCCGATGGCCTTGGCAAGCTTCTCCCTCAGGGGCTTGCTCCGTATCCCCTCGTCCTTCAGAGCGGTAAGAAAGACTTCGGTGGTACCACTGTCTTCTCGAAGCTGGAGGAGCTCTGTGTAGCCTATACCAAGGGAGTCCAGCTTCTTGGCTTGAGTTGAGGTTAGGTTAGGTCTGCCCAGTGACTTAATCAAAGCTGAGCTAATAGGCCACTGAGTCGGTTATAATCTGCATGCAGGTGGCCGCATATTAAAAAAGAATCACTGGGTACCACTGATGCCATGAGCAACGTAACTCGTGCATACAAAGTTTGTCGGCATGCTGAAAGTGCACTGCCTCACTGGATACGCATGATCTGAGGGAGTCAGACACAAGTGGCACTCCGAGTTCCTCAGCAACAGTGGACACTCTGTCCATAATGTCATCTAAGACTGTGCTGCCGGATTCCTCGTCTATGTCCCAATCCTCACTGAGGAGGTTAGTTTCTTCCTCACATGCATAACCTGATTTTTTTTTTTTTAATTGCACATTTTTTTCAAAATAATTGTATGCACATTGTATAATACCAAAGAAAGAAATTATTTTTATGTAATTAAAAAACCCTGTGAATTTGTTTTATTTCTAATGCCGTGACTTTGATGTTTTTAATAGAGTAAATTGGTGATTTTTAATATACTTGTGTAAATAACTCAAAGTCATATCTTTATTTTGCCACTACATACTGTATAAGTTTATTTGTTATTAACTTATTGATTAGGTCATACCAATTTGATTTTGTTTCGCGGCCCGACCAACCCAAATTTTTTATTTAAAAAAAAAAAAGACCTCTCACCTATCAATTATTGCTAAGTCAGTTCGCCCCTTGTTTTTTATGCCGATCCAGTGGCCCCTAGACTGCATAACAATATGGCTAAGCAAGACAGACATTCTAGAAGTCGTTTTTGTTTAGTATTCATTATTTTTCTAGTTTTTTAAATGATAATTTGTTTTGTTGCTTTAAATCAATCATTAACCATGGTAACTATACATCACGTTACTGTCATTTTCATTTTTAAGCCTGCCTACCTGACCCTATTTTAAGGGTCAGTTTGCCCACGAAACATAAAATTAAGTAGGTATGGCCTTACCAATATCCTTGCCAAATATAATCTAGAGTACATATGGCAATCCACTATGTAAGTAGTATATATCATTCACAATCAATTCTGGTAATATAAATACAAGCTGTTTATGCCGCAATGTTTATAATTTTATCGGATAGGAAAAAAATCTTAAAATATAATTTTACCTGGACTCTTCATTAAGTTGTCAATCTCTACCAAAGTATTTTTAATCATAGGAAATTTCAAAAAATTTGAACTCTAAAATTAGCACCCTATAATCTATAGTACCTAAGTACATAATACCAAATTACAATGTACATATACTATTGAAATTATCCATTAATTGGTATTGATCATTTCTCGGCTAATTTCCCTAGTTATACCTTCCGGCTCGGTGCTGGGAACTGCCAAGCTGAGTGCAGGGGTACTCCAGACTGGACTAGGACTCCCATCACTGACTGGACGAGTGATGTCACTAGCTGGATCAGGGTTCCTGACTGGATGAGAGTCCACAGCAGTGACGTCCATACCAATAGGACCTACATATTTATTGTGTTTTTTTTAATATTTATTTCTTTTCAGGACTGATTTGTGTGTTGATTGTTTCAGTTTCATGTTATATTGCATTTATTACCAGTTCCAGCTTCCACTGAGTGTATTGTTGGCTCAGGCAAAAGGAAACTCTGTACCTCAGGAGCATTGGTGTTGACACCTGGTACATTATGTTCGATAATTCTCAGCACAGCTAATAACAACAACAAAGAATAAATTGTGGAACCTGATTAGCTTACCTCTTGTAGAGTGGCTGAGAATTTTATTTCTTTCTCTTGCATCCATTAATTGTTGCTTTTTCTTGGCTCCTGCCCATGATGGCTGCTAAATGGCTTCCTAACTAGCTTCTTTATTGAATAAACAGCTGTTACCCGCCAATTTGTTACACTACAGTATCCACTCGAATTTACCACGGGCTGCCTAGCAGCTCTTATCTCTGCGCAGGTATTTAAGATCCCCTACTACCTTTACAACTCCGTGGTTTCGTGGTTTAAGCTCAATTAAGCTCAATTAAGCTCAATTAAGCATTGCTATGGAGACGGTGTGTGGTTGCTGTTGCTCAACTATGCCCAAGTCTTTTAAGGGTGCTCACACAGAGACAGCAACCACACAGTGAGTAACAAGAGTTATTACAGCAAACCACGCGTGGTTTCCAAGCGCGGAACAGTTAGAGAATATCCTGACCGCCGGAACTCTCCCCACACGTTATCAATTCGGGAGGTACTAGTTACCCACAGTTTGTATAAAGAAATGAATAAGTTAAGTGTTGTGGGAAATTTTCATTCCATACTAAGGCAGCAGCATCAAAAATGAAGGCAGCATCTTTGATGTATCTACTGTTCTTTTTGGCAGTGGTTGCAGCCACAACACTGGAAGAAGAATGGGAATCCTGGAAGAAGGTAAGGAATTGCTGTTTACTCCATCATTATGAAGAAGCTCATAGAACATGAATTTGCTTGTAGCTACCAACTGATTTTGTATGCCAAAATTTTAAACACAATCAGGATTTATTGACTTAAATCTGTTATTATTATTATTTATTAACTTCAGACCTATAACAAAGTATATGAAAATCCTCTCGAAGAACCAAGACGCCTGAGAATCTGGAAGAAGAACAAGGCACTGGTTGAGGATCACAACCATCATGCTAGTGAGCACGGCTTCACACTGGGCATGATGAATAAGTTTGCTGACAGAGATGATGAAGAGATGAAAAGGAGAAGAGGGCTAATTCAGGAGAAACCAACACCAGAAGAGATACGCAAGCATATGGCACACCCCAGAGACTTTAGAGGCACTTACCCATCTTGTGTAGACTGGAGAGACAAGGGTGCTGTCTTGGCAGTCAAGGACCAAGGAGATTGCGGATCTAGTTGGGCATTTGGCATCACTGGAGTAATCGAAGGGCAGAACTATCTTAAGCACAATTCTAAGGAGCCTCTGAGTGAACAGAACCTCATAGACTGCTCCAAGGGGTTTGACAATCATGGTTGCTATGGAGGAAATGCAATAAATTCATACAAGTACATTATAAGGAATGGTGGCATTGACACAGAGGATAGCTACTCATACACCACTACTGACACAGCTATGTGTCTATTTAATGCCTCAAAAATTGGTGCAACCATAGAGGATTATAGATTACTCCCATTTGGAGATGAAGAAGTACTGACTAATGCGATAGCAACCATAGGGCCTATCAAAGTTCAGATTGATGCCAGTCTGAAGACTTTTCACCTCTACAATGGTACAGGTGTGTACTACAGCAAAAACTGTAGCTCGGTTATTCTTGACCATGTGGTACTTGCTGTTGGTTATGGGACAGAGAATGGGAGGAATTACTACATTGTAAAGAACAGCTGGGGGGGCCTCATGGGGAGCAGATGGCTACATCAAGATGGCTAGAAACCGATTCAACAACTGTGGTATCGCCAAGTGGCCTTCATATCCCATCATGTGACTGTCATGTGATACACAAGTACCATACGCTGGATATTTTAGAAATAGAGTATAGTAATTACTTTTGTGAATGGGGCTGTTATTCATAGCGTCAATTCAATTACCCATTTAGATTATATCACTTTCAGTTTACTAACTAGTGATGTGCTTGAGCACAAATGGCAAGCGAGCCTAAAGACTATACTATTGAATGGTTTTGACTTCTAACACTGAAGCTACTGAAAATAAGGTTGAGTTTTTAAATTACGCATACACGGTAAAGGGATTTCAGTGCCATAGTAACAACTCGCTGCAACTGCTTGAATTGAAGGAAAACAACAACAAAACAATACACGTTATTTAAACGTTTTCTTTGTGATATTCTTTAGCTAAGTAGTGGCTGTAACGCACAATGCTTTGACACAACTGGACATACACCAACACGAGACTTACCTTCGCGGTTAGTCTAGTGGACAATGCATTTTCAAGTAAATACACTGTTGCGTACGGCTCATAACTAAGACAAAGAGCGCATTGACTTACCACCCCCAAATAGAAATGGAGTACCAAATCTGAGTCATTCTGACTATTTGAATTTACCAGTCACTGTTGACAACAAGCTCTTAGCTATAAAAAAGAAAGGCCAGAGTTATTTTTGCATATTTAGCTAACAATATGGAATTAGTACTTACCTCAGCATCCCTCGAGTAGTAGTAGCTTCCTTAGCATTAATACTTTATGTGCTTACATACGATTTTCAGAATTAGTGATAGCTCTCTTAGTACAGACTACAGGTGGCTCTTGACAACTAACAATCCGCATTTAGCCAGAAAAACGGCGAAGTTTTGAATTTAAATCTGGTAAAGGGTCTTCAATGCCATAGTAACCGGTCGAATCAACTTTTTGTTTCTTGAAAAGCAAGCGTTTTCGCAAGAATTTTCTCACACTTTGGAGCTTAAGTATAAAGTAAGGTTTGCTTAATGCTGTAGTTTCAGAATAAACCGGAGTCAAGCCTAAAAAGCCGTGTTTTTTTGGAGAAAAAAGTTCCCGGCGCGCGCGTTTAAAGAGCATACGTACCATCCATACATACATACATACTAGTGGTGTGCTTGAGCACAAATGGCGAGCGAGCCTTAATCTACACTATTGTTAAATTTGATTTTAACAACTAACAATCAAGCTATTAAAATAAAGTCGAGTTTTTAAATTACGTGTGAGGTAAAGGGGTTTCAATGTCATAGTAACCGCTCCCGCAACAGTTTGAATTGAAAAAGAAGCAACAAAATCAAATCACGTTATTTAAAATTTTCTTTGTGATATTCTTAATAGTAGTTGTAACACACAATACTTTCACACAACTGAACATACCTACGCAAGACTTACCCTCGTGGTTCGTCTAGTGGACAACGCATTTTTATGTAAATACTGTTGAGTAGGGCTTATAAGTGTGACAAATAGCGCATTAACTTACCACCGCCACTAACTCGAATAGAAATGGAGCTCCCATAAGATTTTGAGTTTTAACTGCACCCGCAAAACAATTCAAAGCCGTAAACAATTCAATTTCTAAGGTGATATGGGTAATGGTCGCTAAACCGGAGGATTCTGCTTAGTGAAGTTTGGGACGGGGTCGAACGCGGAGCGAACACAAAAATATGGAGGGTCAAAGTACAAAATGACATACGTACGTCCATATATATAAATAAACTAGTGGTGTGCTTGAGCACAAATGGCGAGCGAGCCTGATCGTTAGGTACCATAAAATGTTACTATGTTTTAGCTTACTTCATGCAAACACTATAATAGCAGTTATGACATTTGATTTCAGCAAACAAATACAAAATCACTCTCTTACCTTACTAATGGTAACTTTTGTAGTATCAAACATCAACCATTCTGATAATCTCAATCACCAGTAACTCTTGAACACGCTCTCAGCTACGATAATAAATAAACCAGTGTTATTATTTGTAATTTTAGCCAACAAATATGGAATTACTACTTACATCATTCTTGAGTATTGATAACTTCTGTAGTATCAAATTGAAGTTACTTTGACCATCTGAATTACCTTGAATTCTTGACAAGCTCTCACCTACAAAAACAAAAACAATCAATTTTAGCACACAAATACAAAATTATTTTCTTACCTCATTTTCTTGAGCAGTGGTGACTTTTGTAGTACCAAATTTGAGCCAATCTGACTATTTGAATTTACCAGTCACTGTTGACAAGCTCTTAGCTACAAAAAAGAAAGGCCAGAGTTAATTTTGCATATTTAGCTAACAAATATGGAATTGCGTACTTATCTCAGCTTCCCTCGAGAAGTAGTAGCTTTCTTAGCATTAATACTACGGCATTGTGACTACCAACGGCTCTTGACAACCAACAACCGGCACTCCGTATCCCCCCATAAAACGGCGAAGTTTTGAAATTAAGTCTGGAAAAGGGTCTTCAATGCCATAGTAACCTGTCTAATCAACTTTTTGTGTCTTGAAAACAAGCGTTATAGCAGGAATTTTCTCATACTTTGGAGCTTAAGTATAAAGTAAGGTTTGCTTAATGCTGTAGTTTCAGAATAAACTGGAGTCAAGCCTAAATAGCCGTGTTTTTAGGAGAAAAAAGTTCCCCGCGTGCGCGTTTAAAGAGCATACGTACCATCCATACATACATACATATATATACTAGTGATGTGCTTGAGCACAAATGGCGAGCGAGCCTAAAGACTATACAATTTTTATATGAATGATTTTGACTTCTAACACTGAAGCTACTGAAAATAAGGTTCAGTTTTTAAATTTAGCATACAGGGTAAAGGAATTTCAGTGCCATAGTAACAACTCTCTGCAACTGCTTGGAAGGAAAACAACAACAACAAAACAATACACGTTATTTAAAAGTTTTCTTTGTGATATTCTTTAGCTAAGTAGTGGTTGTAACACACAATGCTTTGACAAAACTGGAAATGCACCTACACAGACTTACCTTCGCAGTAGTCTAGTGGACAATGTATTTTCAAGTAAATACTGTTGCGCACGGCTTATAACCATGACAAAGAGCGCATTGACTTACCACCGCCACTAACTCGAGTTTGAACTGCACCCGCAAAAGAATTCAAAACGGTAAACAATTCAATTACTAGGGTGATACGGGTACTGATCGTTAAACCAGAGGATTCTGTTTAGTGCAATTTGGGACGGGGTCGACCACATAACTAACACAAAAACGCGAGGGTCAAAGTACAAAATGACATACGTACGTCCAAACATATATACAAATAAATTTACTAGTGGTGCGCTCGAATAGCGCAAAATAGCGAAGCGAGCGATGCATGTTCCCTGTAATTGCAGCTATAGATACAGTTATTTATTTTGATGTTGTTAATGTTATGTCTGTCTGTTGTTTCATATAGATTCATTGGTGCTTCTATTTTATACCACTGTATGATGAAGGTTATAAAATTTAGGCTATGTATAATAAAGTTTAAATGTTATACTTTTTGTGGTAAAACAAGAGTAATGAATTATTTTATTATGTATTTTATTAATGTAATTCGTAATCAGCTACATAGTATTGCTTTATATAATAAAGTTTAAATGTTATATTATTTGTGATAATATAAGAATAATGAATTATTTTACCATCAAAGTTATTGGCTGGTGTTTTAGACAGAATATACTGCTATTTAATTAAAAATGTCATACATCATTACAGTTATAGCTGATGTAAACTTTGTGGTTTAATAAAAATAAAAAATAAAAGAGTTTGTTTGGGTACTATGACATATTCAGAGGGAGAGCAGAGTATGTTAAATGGATGTAGATCTTAGACTACATAGTTTGATAATAGAGTTAGGTTAATTTTTATAGTTTTACATTAAATTTAACCTGCACGTGGAGGAATGTTTCCAGGATGCATGTTATTTTGAGCTGAATAGAGCTTAGGGATATGTTTATCCCGGCTACATCGACAACATTCCAATGACTTAAATTTCATTTTGGTGCCTGGAAACTTCTCCATACACGTTATGCAGACTGGGATAGTAATCGATGAGATTTTAGCATGAAAATTACGCATTGCTGTGTGAACTTGAGGATCATCAAATGCTGGAATAATATGGTGCAATGGAACCTGGGGATGTTGTCTTGACCTGTTCCCGCTAACTTAAGAGAATCTAGTCTCCCGTTGAAGTTGTGTTTCATCAGCCAATCTCTGCTGTTGGTTAGTTGACAACTGCTCTAACCTAGAGGAATTTTGTAATGAAGATTCATTTGCTGTTCTCAACAGTTGGCTAGTGGACAAACAGTGGAGCCTGTGATCTCTTTCACTATCACTTTCAAACAAACGTGTGACTTGCTGTTTTTGTGACATTAGTTGTAGACGTTGCTCTCTGCATAATGGTTTCCTAAACGAAAATATGTCTCGTATTAACTTATTGAAGTATATATTTTATTTTATATTTACCTCTTGCATTCGTTGCTGATAAGCTGAAAGGCTTTGAGGTATCGAAATTGTTTGAGTTGTATTTTCTGCAACTTTTTTTGCTGCTTTGGGTGTATATGAGAATGGATGTCCTCTGATAGATCTCTTTTCCTTCCTCTTGCAGTACAAAAAGTAGTGGGGATATTAGCTTCTTGTTCAGATGGTGTGGCTGCATTTTCAGTGTCTTCAAGAGTAGTTGAGTCTACAGCTGTATAAAGTTGATTGGTACAGTAATCCTCAGGAATAGTCTAATAAATAAATTAGGAACATTTAATGGCTTTTCAAAAAGAAAGATTCTTTACTTTGCTACCTGTTTCTGTTTCGTTTTAGCTCTCCTCCTCCTTGCCCTGTCCTTTTCATTTCATATCTCTCTCCTTACTATTTTTTCTTCTGGAGTTCCTAACGCCCTCAAAGCTCTTGACCGAGCGTTTCTAACGTTTTGTCTACTGGGCATCGCTACTTCGTACACGGCGGGTAAACAAAACAAAATGTTGCTAAGAAGGTTACCCGGCCCGCGCAAGCGCGTAGGATAAAGGGAACGTTTTGTCTACTGGGCATCGCTAACTTCGTACAGCGGGTAAACAAAACAAGATGTTGCTAAGACGGTTACCCGGCCCGCGCAAGCGCGTAGGAGAAAGGGTACACACGTACGCCCACGCAAGAACAAAAACAATTTCTAGACCTAAATATATATATATATCGCGAACTCATTAGAAAGTCAGCTCCGCTCGCTTCGCTCGCTTCGCTGAATAAACATCCCCGATTTTCGATTGTGTTACCCCTGTAAGTGTCTCGCTCGCTACGCTCGCTCGCCAATAACATATACCCGATTTTGCATTATCCACCCCTAATACTGTCTCGCTTGCTTCGCTCGCTCGCCAACTACGCTAACATTAATTCCATGCACCCCCCGCCCCAATTTTAGCCCCGCCCTAGTATACGGAGGAGGTGAAATCTTTTGTTTATTCTCCTCTGAGAAGAGCGGGGCGTGAAAAAAAGCGGTTCTGCTTTCTGTTCCACCTCAGCCAGAAGGATAGGGAAGTCAAATGCAAACCCATTGTGAGCTACTAGCACTAATAGACAGAGACAGAAATATTTTTTCCATTTATTTAAAATTTATATAATTATTTTTACCAGGATGATGAGGTCTCTAAGAATAGCGGTAGCACCACTGAGAGAGGATTCTCACGCCTTAGCATGTTATTTGTTATGCCAGTAACCTTGGAAACTATATAAATTATAAATTTATCGATAGTATTATTTTAATTAATAATTATAGAATCGATTTCAAATTATCATTGTAAATGTAGTTGTAATTTACTAGTTAAATATTTGTACATTATTACCAGCAGATGAAATGTTTCGGCCAGTTCTCACAAGGCTTGAGAACGTAGGATCATTGAGGGTGATAGGAGGATTCATCACTTCGGCAGCGATGTCCGTGATGTGATCAACATAGATGCTCAACCCAGTTGTCTCGCAATCAAACAGAACCAGGAGGGGACGAGAATCACCAATTTACAGGTGAATCACCTGCTTCATCACTGCCCCCTCCTAAATTCTGCTGATGCTCATCTTCTAGGTCAGCATATACGTCCTTGTCATCGTCCTTGATATCACCCCTGCCCTCTCCGATGTATTCTCCCACGTACTTTCCCTGTCATTTCTCACAATGGTGTTAGCTATATCATCGTTATTTATTTATTTGCTTATTTTGTGTGTCAATAAATTATTTTTTTAATTGGTAGTTATGGCTAGAATAGCATTACACTTTTTTTTTTATCATTTAATCATATGACTTACATATTGAACTGCTCAGGTCCTCAATCGCAGGGATTGCTGAAGTTGACACCAAGCTGGACTCCTCAACTACAGAGGTAACACTTCCACCATCACTCCAGCAAGCTGGGGTAAATCTGTAGCTGTGAGTGTGCTCACTGACATGGTGGTGTTCATAGCATCACCTTCAGCGTTCGCCCTTGGTGCTACAAGGTCAAGCTCAGGAGACTCCACTACTGCAATTTTATTATTTGGTGTATTATAACAAAGTATATTTTGTTGTGCAAGCAAAAAATAATTTTTTCCCTATATTTTGTTATATGTTTTGTTGAGATAAAACGTAACAACAGTTGTGTGCTTGAAGTATAAAGCAGTTTCCTCCTTTTGGTGACTTCAGCCAGTTGCAGCTTCTTTTTGGCAGATATTCTCTTGGGCATAGCAACAGCAACCACACACAGTCTCCAGAGACAGCAACCACACAGTGAGTAACAATAAACCGCAGAGTTATTACAGCAAACCACAAGTGATTTCCAAGCCCAGGAACAGTTAGAGAATATCCTGACTGTCTGGGACCTAACCCAGACCAAGAGAACTCAATCATCATATGCCATGCCTTACCATTTACAACTTAATCATATTCATGTCTAACCACACTTACTACACTTCCATTTATCACCGTAACCACCAACCCATAGCAACTTGTATCACACACTTTGCTTATATGTTCTGTAATTCCTATGTACAATTGTCTGATAAGTTTAAAACCCAAAGTCTCTAACACCAACAGGGATAATAGCCGCTTTTAGGAGCTTAGAACAAGGCTGCAATTGCATTGCGACAGCGGCTGCGTTCTGAGTGTACCGCTGGCGTTTGGGGTCTTATCGCCTGGTCCTTCGACAAACTAATATACCACCTGTGGGAGATACACGCCTGTGCCTTACAACCACAGACACTCCCCCACATTTGGTCCTTCGAGCCGCCAGACGTTTCGGCATTCCTCTACCACTGGGCCATTACTATTCGATCACGAAGCCGACCTCTGTCCATAAAGCAACAGGGTCTCCTTCGCACTTCTCTATACTACCTACTCCACTATGACTGATGAAGCTACTCACCCCCCGTCTTTGGACCTGCTCCGCAGACAACGCGGACACCACAGAGGCGCCATCACCAGACTAGGCAAACGCCTCTCTAACCTCTATGACAGTGACCTGTCTGACCATGCCCTGGCCCGCGGAGAAGCCTTCCTCCGTGACCTCGACAAAGAAGTCGCCATCCTCGACAAACTCCAAGACTCTGTGGAGGTTGCAGTCGCTGAGGACGCGGACGCCCTAGAAGCAGAATATATGGAACGCGAAAGACACAACGAAATCAATTCCAACCTCGACATTGAGGGGAAAGCCTTCCTCACACTGGCCCAAGCTTATGATCTGGGCAAGGTCGCAACTAAACGACTAGAAGATTTTCTCAGCCTACGTGACTTTTCCTCTCCGGAGGTTCGTAGCCAGCTGAAAGCCCTCCAGGACCTACATCCCACCTTCTGCTCCAAGTCTGCTCTGTCTCCCCGCTCTGCACAACTTGCGGACATCACCACTTCCGTGAAAGACCTCCTCGTTGAAGCCATCAACAGGGTCCCAACTACGTCATCTACTCCTGCTGCCACCACATCTACTGATCGTTCCACGGATCGACCACCACCAACCAGCCGTATGGCCCCACTCAATGTGGATCTTCCGAAATTCAAGGGAGACCCTCTGGGTTGGGCCAACTTCGAGGCACTCTTTGACTCCACCCTCACAACCAGGGCGGAGACCTTCAGTGAGGCGGACAAACGCTCCATCCTAGCAACCGCCATTCTACACCCTGAAGGACAGCGTATCCTTCAGGATGACCCTACTGCCTCTGTTAAAGACAGCCTAGCTCAGCTCCGACAGTACTTCGGACGGGCAGAGGTCGTAGTCCCACTCCGTCTCGAACGGATGCTCAACCTTCCACCGATCACTGAGTCCTTCAGCAGCCTCCAGGATTCCGTACAACGCGTCGTCAGAGGACACAAGTCTCTCGCAGCTCACATCGGGAACTCGCTATCACAGTTCCTCACCTACCTGATCAAGTCTAGACTAGACCCCCAGATGAGCCGTGATTGGCAGCAACACATTGCCAAGATCAAGAACCCAGACCTCGACGACTGGGCAGAGTTTGCCAACAACAAGATCTGCCACATGCGCCCGTCTCAGGTCCCGCCCCAGGACTCTAATCATGCGACGCCTCCGACGGCCGCCATCTCCATGCTGCCCCAGCACGCCACCATCTCTACCCAAGTTCCCCTCTCTTCGTCACCGGCGATACGCTCCCTGCGCCCACGGCCAAGCCCCAAGTGCGTTGCCTGCGGGGAGTCCCACCAGCTCAATCGCTGCCCCACGTTCATCGCACTTGACGTTGAGAAGAGGAATAAGACGGTCCGGGACAAACGTCTGTGCATAAACTGCTTTTCGGACAGGCACGGATGTAGACAATGCCCCAGCAAGTTCTCCTGCCGACACTGTGGTGGTAAACACCACTCCCTACTGCACAAAGATCGTGAACAGTCTTCGACGTCCGCCCCCTCCACCTCCAACACGGCCGCCGTCGTCGACAACCCTCCTGCTCCTACCTCGCTTGCCTCGCCTCCGATGGACACCGCCTTCCCCAACACTGTGGTAGTGTCCCTCGAGAATGACTTCCACACCGCCAAAGCCAGAGCTATGTTTGATTCTGGTGCGGGTGCCTCATTGATGACGGAGGAGCTGGCTACACACTTGAAGCTCAAGCGCTACCCACAGCCGATGTCGATCTCGTGCACCTCAGGACGTATTAACTCCAAATTCTACGTCGTAACTCCACTCGTTTCCCACTGCCACACCTTCAAAACCAGACCCATCAACTTCATCGTAGTCCCCAACTTAATTTCGACTACTGTCCCTCCTAACAGGGATGAGATTCTCAAAACTCCATGCCTCAAGGATGCTACACTGGCTGATCCGAACTTTGGGGGAGCGATCGACATATTCATCGGCGTTTCCGACATAGACGACTGCGTCACCGAAGGCCCACGCAAAGTAGACGGATTACGATTATTCCAAACCCCATTCGGACTCAGTGTCTCAGGTCCCTGCTCGACAAAACTTCCGGTAGGGGCCAACGCTGCCTCCGTCCAAAGTGCTCTACCAGACGAGTTGAACTCCAAGCTAACCAAGCTCTGGGAGCTGGACCGGGTGCCCGAAGCCCCGTCCTGCTCCCCTGAAGACAGCAAAGCAGTACAACATTTCTACGACACGGTCCAGCGCATTGATGGCCGCTTCTCCGTTTCCCTTCCACGAGTCTCCAATCCACCGATGCTGGGGGACTCCAGACGCCAGGCATACAAGAGACTGATCTCGAACGAACGCTCACTGTCGGCTAAAGACAAGTTGGACGCTTTCAATAACGTCCTCAGAGAGTATGTCGACCTGGGACATGCCCACTTCGTCCCACCAGAAGAACTGCACAACTCACCGTGCTTCTATCTGCCGGTGCACGGTGTGTTTAAAGAGTCATCCTCCACCACTAAGTGCAGAGCTGTTTTCGACGCCTCGGCCGTCTCGTCCACCGGAGTTTCATTGAACGACTGCTTGCTGACCGGACCCAACCTGTACCCACCCCTCACAGACGTCCTCATCAGGTTCCGCCTTCACCCAATCGGCTTGTCGGCGGACATATCGAAAATGTTTAGGGAGATCGCCCTCAACCTGGAGGACCGAGACCTCCACAGGTTCCTGATGAGAGATGCCCGGGGAGACGTGCGGGACTGCAGGATGGAACGCCTAACGTTCGGGGTCAACTGCTCGCCGTACATCGCGACGCAAGTCCTTCATCACCTAGCCAACATTTACTCGACATCACACCCTCTAGCTTCTAAAGCTATCCTGACTGCCTTCTATGTGGACGACTTCCTGTCAGGAGCGGACTCCGTAGACGCTACAGACCATCTCAGAAAAGAACTCTGCGACCTCCTCACCCAAGCCGGAATGACCCTTCGCAAGTGGAGGTCCAACTCGCCCGAAGTCAGAGCCCTGGTTCCGCCCACTCTCCTGGACTCTTCTTCGGAGCCACCAGCCATTGCCCAGCCGGAACAGTCGCCGAAGGCTCTGGGGATTCACTGGGACACCCAAGCCGACACCCTCCATGTCGCTGTCCCCCCTCAGCCGGACACCTCCCACAATACAAAGAGATCCATTGCCTCCGGAACTGCTGCCGTCTTCGATGTCTTAGGCCTCTTCTGTCCCACCATCATCCTTGCCAGAATCATCCTTCAGGACACCTGGAGAAGAGACCTACCCTGGGATAAGCCCGTGCCCAGGGACCTCCAAGAGAAATGGATAGCCTGGTCGTCAGATTTACCGACCATCCTCTCCCATCCAATCCCGAGACGCCTCTCAGGCTCCACCAGCCAACCCACGTCCATAGCTCTTCACGGTTTCTGCGATGCCTCCGCCCTCGCCTACGGCGCAGCGATCTACTTGCGGTCAGCCCACGGGGATGGATCCACTTCTGTCTCCTTAGTGACGGCCAAAGCCCGTGTCGCACCTGTGAAACCGATGACCATACCCAAGTCCGAATTGTTAGGAGCCCACCTCCTCGCCAAACTGCTACATCACACCGCCGCCATCCTGGACGTCCCGCTGAGCCACGTCTTCGCCTGGACAGACAGCGAGATTGTGTTATACTGGCTCCCGAAGCATCCCTCCCAACTGGACCGATTCGTAGCCAACAGAGTCCATGCCATCCAAACCCTCGTGCCTCCCAAACTTTGGAGACACGTCCGTTCAGCAGAGAACCCTGCAGACCTCGCTAGTCGGGGCATGAGTGCTCCAGACCTGATTGCCTCTAGTCTCTGGTGGTCAGGACCCCCGTGGCTTTCCCTGCCTCCATCTGCTTGGCCGACTCACAAACTCTCTAAGCCATCTGCCGCCATCTGTGCTGCTATCATCAAACCCTCCACATCTATGCCAACTTCTCAATCCATTATGAAGAAGCTCATAGAACATGAATTTGCTTGTAGCTACCAACTGATTTTTTATGCCAAAATTTTTAACACAATCAGGATTTATTGACTTAAATCTGTTATTATTATTATTATTTATTAACTTAAGACCTATAACAAAGTATATGAAAATCCTCTCGAAGAACCAAGACGCCTGAGAATCTGGAAGAAGAACAAGGCACTGGTTGAGGATCACAACCATCATGCTAGTGAGCATGGCTTCACACTGGGCATGAATAAGTTTGCTGACAGAGATGATGAAGAGATGAAAAGGAGAAGAGGGCTACTTCAGGAGAAACCAACACCAGAAGAGATACGCAAGCATATGGCACACCCCAGAGACTTTAGAGGCACTTACCCATCTTGTGTAGACTGGATAGACAAGGGTGTTGTCTTGGCAGTCAAGGACCAAGGAGATTGTGGATCTAGTTGGGCATTTGGCATTACTGGAGTAATCGAAGGGCAGAACTATCTTAAGCACAATTCTAAGGAGCCTCTGAGTGAACAGAACCTCATAGACTGCTCCAAGGGGTTTGACAATCATGGTTGCTATGGAGGAAATGCAATAAATTCATACAAGTACATTATAAGGAATGGTGGCATTGACACAGAGGATAGCTACTCATACACCACTACTGACACAGCTATGTGTCTATTTAATGTCTCAAAAATTGGTGCAACCATAGAGGATTATAGATTACTCCCATTTGGAGATGAAGAAGTACTGACTAATGCGATAGCAACCATAGGGCCTATCAAAGTTCAGATTGATGCCAGTCTGAAGACTTTTCACCTCTACAATGGTACAGGTGTGTACTACAGCAAAAACTGTAGCTCGGTTATTCTTGACCATGTGGTACTTGCTGTTGGTTATGGGACAGAGAATGGGAGGAATTACTACATTGTAAAGAACAGCTGGGGGGGCCTCATGGGGAGCAGATGGCTACATCAAGATGGCTAGAAACCGATTCAACAACTGTGGTATCACCAAGTGGCCTTTATATCCCATCATGTGACTGTCATGTGATACACAAGTACCATACGCTGGATATTTTAGAAATAGAGTATAGTAATTACTTTTGTGAATGGGGCTGTTATTCATAGCGTCAATTCAATTACCCATTTAGATTATATCACTTTCAGTTTACTAACTAGTGATGTGCTTGAGCACAAATGGCAAGCGAGCCTAAAGACTATACTATTGAATGGTTTTGACTTCTAACACTGAAGCTACTGAAAATAAGGTTGAGATTTTAAATTACGCATACACGGTAAAGGGATTTCAGTGCCATAGTAACAACTCGCTGCAACTGCTTGAATTGAAGGAAAACAACAACAAAACAATACACGTTATTTAAACGTTTTCTTTGTGATATTCTTTAGCTAAGTAGTGGCTGTAACGTTTCGCAAGCCAGACCCTTTACCAGACGCTACGTGGGGGAAGGGTACATTGCGCATACCTATCTCGTATTTGCCACATTCATTTCCGCTCGTGATGAATACGTTTATGCCAACCCGCAGGACTGTTGTTTCAGATTTCATTCTATTTTATAATACTATAATGTTCCGAGTGGTTGTGTTGATTCATACATAATGTCTTGTTTAATTGTAGGGGAGAGAAATTTAGAACTGACTTTTCACACCTAGATGAAATTAGAAGTATCATACCAGACACAGTTCGAGTGATGGCATTAACCGCAACAGCCACAAAATCTACCAGAAAATTTATTATAAATAGTTTAAGTATGCAGATGCCAGAAATCGTTTACATTCCTCCAGCTAGAGATATTATCGTATATGCTGTGATGGACAAACCTAGAGGAGATGGTGTAATTAGTAAAGTTTTTCAAGGTACTGTGGAGAAGTTAAGATTGAGAGAAGTAACATGGGAAGAATTATAATATTCTGTAAGACATACGATAATGTAATTTCAATATATCAATTTTTTAAGCATAGTTTAGAAGAATATTTTACTGATCCAAAAGGAGCTCCAAACCACATAATTAATAGAGTAGTAGATATGTATCCCCATTGCACTCATGAAAGCGTAAAAATAAACTAATTGAACAATTTACTAAGGAATCATCTTTAAGAGTTGTGATTGCTACAATAGCACTTGGTATGGGGATTGACTGCCCAGATGTGCGGCATGTAATACACTGGGGCATTCCTAGTGATGCCGAGATGTACGTGCAGGAAAGCAGGAAGAGATCTACAATTTGGAAAACATCAACAGATTTGACCACAAGGTACACTACACAGCACATGATTGACTACTGCTTGGAGAAGAATGTAGTTTGCAGAAGATCATTTTTGTATACAGACTTTGACGATTGTGTTTTTAAAGCTCAGGGGTGCAAGTGTTGTGATATTTGCCAGAGGAACTGTACTTGTGGAAGTTGTGATACCAACATTAATTCATTTATTGTTCCATTATCAAATATACAAACAAACAAATAGTTCTTTTCTGCACTTGTTCAACTATTTTTCATGTATTATTCTGTAGTTTCCACATTCCTTCACTTATTTTATCATAATTATTTATCTATACAAACTTTAATTTATTTATTGTTCCATTCTCAAGCAAATAAATAGTTATTTTTTGCATTGTATTTAACTATTTTTATGCATTTATTCTGTAGTTCACATTCCTTCATATATTTATAATAGCAATGTATTTCATTTGACAGGACAAAGATATTTCTAATCAACAATCACAAAAAGTACAGAATAGCTAAGATAGGGTGTATTTAGAAAAATTATTGAGAATCCATTTCTTAAGGTCTTTTTCTGGTAAAGTTATTGTCAGGTTTGCTTTTAAGTTTAAGAAAGATTTGTAGTTGTGTATAGACCTGCATCAAACACCTCCGACTCCATCAGTTGATTCACAATTTGATGCAAATCATTCAGTTGTGACTTCTCAGCATGCTTGCCACTAATTGGAGCAACTCCTGCCTCATCATCAAAATGTAGACAAAATATCACTGACTGGTCCCACACTCTTTCCTGCTCGAACAATTGCAGTATCAGTTTTATTAGCTCCCAATCCATCAATAATTGTCTTCACAGTCCTGTTCATGTGCTCCATGTGCAGATCTGCACTAATGTTACGTCCTGGAAAGCCATGCACATTAACAAAACGACTCCACTTAAGTTGTTCCGCTAAATTTGGCGGCAGGATCACAAAATATTGTGTGAGCATAGTGAGTGCTTCCATTGCATAGTTCTTGTGCTTGGTTGCCTTGAAAATAAGCATGAAATATTTCCATGCTACCATTACACGTGTTCCATCTCCTTCCCTGATCGAATCTTTGAAATTGAGATACAGCAAGCCCAAGCTCAACACTTCCCGACAATATTCGTATGCTGAACCCATAGGACCATCGCCGCCTTCTCCACCATCATCAGCACTCTCTCCACAATCACCACTGCTCTCTGCACTGTCATCATCCTTCCCTCTTGTGTTTGACCGAATTCTGTAGCTAGGTCGATGTGTTTGTCAACAATGGCAGACGCAACACCCATCAGTGCAGACTTCCTGACTGAGTCATCTTCCATCCACAGGTCAGGAGATAGAATAGTATCACTGGGTGTATCATCAATACATGCCATACCAAGATAGGACAGGACTGCACTAACAATGTAACCGGTCACCACAATTTCAATGAAGTATTCAGCTGCATTCACATCACTTTTCACTTCTTTCTTGACATTCCTGCGGTTGATCAAGTTTCTCAACTGATAGAATGTACCTCTCTCCATCCCAGACTTTGTATCATACAGACTTTGTATCATACAGCCTTTTCCATATCACCTAAGAGGACAACATTAAATGACACATTGAGAATAGTATTTAATGTTGTTCTATTTCATAAAAATAAATAAGGAGTCAAAATAATGCTTATTGGAAAAAAAAAGTGCAGATTAGACATGACATCTCAATTTCTTGCTGCTAAAATAATAGATATTAAAAAGAAATATGGAGGGGGCACATTATACCCAGTTTTCTACAGACAGTCACATTGTTGGAACTGACAGCACTTTTTATAAGCATTGGTGTAAATGATTAGGTTGTACTTGTTTCTATGGCCTCCAATCAAACTAAGTAAGCCAAGGAGACTAGGCCCTTTAGCAGCACAAACTACTCATCAAATCACTAGCCCAAAATGACAGAGGCTTCTTCCACCAGCAACTAGTAATTTATGCGCAACAGAACAAAAGTGAAACGGTGGTTACATTCATAAAGTGGTAGTTTGAATGATAAAAAATTGGGTAGGAAGTAGGAGGAGAAAGAAATTAATATGATTATGGTATTAGAGGCCACTGCTCTCAGTTCTGTCAACAAGCAGGCGCGAATTGACTTGCACAAAAGGAGATCTAATTTTTTTGGTAATGTAACTATAAACATTCTGTGTACGTCTATATGGATGTGAATATTGGGGAAGAGTTCAAAATTAATGCTGATATTTACATTTTTATTTGTTTACCAAACTAGTCGTCTCAAATCAATCTCACGATGAAAAGAATAAACTCTAAATTAATAATGCAAAGAACAATTCCAGGTAAAATTCTGATTTTAAATGACTTCAGATTATTACAATGTACATACTATTGAAGAATTACTGGTTTACAATGATTACCGATTTTGGGAAAATCTGCCAAAATGCGGATCTAATTTAAAAAAAATTTTTTTTTTAGCTGTAAGCACAAGTCATCTTCGCCCTACGCACTAAACGATAACTTATTTTTTGTTCAATTTATTATTGTTGATTCCGAGAAAATGACCCGTAAAGGCGTTGCTAGGGCCCCAGGGACGTATTCTGTCAACAATGTAGCTTATTATCTGGGTCAAGGACTATCAATGCAACAACAGAGTCGTTTGAACTTCATGGATGGAGATTGAGTTTTTATTTACTTGGAATTGTATTGGGTAGCTAATATTCATTACCTCCCTCACCCCACCATGAAATATTTACAGCATACAGTTAGAATTTTCTAGTTGAGGCTGACCTGCCTCACCTGCTGAGAGCGAGGCTGTATGTCTGGTATTCATGGCATTCATGGTCATTAGCACATCAGTGAAAGTACATGTATTCATATTTAGTATTCCCTACAGCTTGCTAAGTGAAAGTAATGTACACAATTCAGCACGGCAAGGATATTTAAGCTTACTTTGTTAAGAGTGTTTACAACTTCACTAGCAGCCCTAATAACACCTTAACCACCACCCTTGCCTTCATATTAATTAAGGTACAGATGCTAAATTTGAATTCTTGTAGTTGGAGCATACATTGTACCACAAACACACACATACACACACACATACATGCACACACAAACACACACAAACATGAACACACACAATCATCACACACGTAACACACCTAAATAAACAAATGCACACATACACACATACGCATGCACACACACATACATACACACATACACACATACACACATGCACACATACACATAACACACATGCACACACACATACATATAAACACACATACATATACACACACGCACACACATGCACACGCACACACACATGCACACATGCACACACATGCACAAGCACACACATGCACACACACATATACACATACACACACACATGCACTACACATTTTGGAGAGAAAAGAGGGAGGGAAATTTTAATATAGAAAATGGACCCTTGTTTCTAGGATATTTTGTTTCACAACAAAAAAGTTCTACCAAAGAGACACAATACAATCTCTTCCAACTACACAACACACAAACTAGCTAAGTGAAAGTAATGCACAAGGGTATTTAAGCTTACTTTGTTAAGAGTGTTTAGCAGCCCTAATAACACCTTAACCACCACCCTTGCCTTCATATTAATTAAGGTACAGATGCTAAATTTGAATTCTTGTAGTTGGAGCATACAATGTACCACAAACACACACACATACACACACAGATGCACACACGAACACACCTGCACACACACATACACACATGCACACACACACATGCACACACATGCACACACATGCACACACATGCATACACCTGCACAGACATACACATACACACAAATGGACACACATGCACACACACACATACATCCACACGCACACACACACATACATCCACACGCGCACACACATGCACACACGCACATACATTACACATGCACACACACACATGCACTACAAAAATGTTGGAGAGAGAAGAGGGAGGAAAATTTTAATATAGAAAATGGACCCTTGTTTCTAGGATATTTTGTTTCAAAATAAAGTTCTACCATACAATCTCTTCACAGCACACAAAAATATCTTTACCACATGGAACTTAATCTCCTGAGCATGAGGGCAAAACTTCAATCAATTCTTGGGCACCACAATTACTGAATGAGAGTTCAGTTTCCTGACTAACCTAGCTGCAGTCAGTGGCAAAAAAAATTGTAAAAATTTTATTTTATTGAAATAAAATAAGAGTGCTACTTTAATTCATAGACAATGGGTTAATTGTTCTCACTGCAAAATTAATATGTGACCATCTACAGGGAAATCGGGCACAACACGGCGCGTGTAAACGTCGGGAAAACTCAATTGAATTCTTAAAAATGTATTAAATTGGCCTACGGAAGGGAATGGTTAGGTCTATTATACCGGGAACGGCTAAAGCTACAACGATAAAAACTTGAAGAGCTCAATATCTGGATGCCGACAACTCTTTAAGTGCAAAAAAAAAAAAAAAAAATTGTGGGGGCCGCGTTGAGCCCGATTTTCCTGTAGACGGGTCACATAATGTGGAAACATCAGTATTTCTCTTATCAAGTATATCAAGGCCACAATATACTCAAACACAATTAACCAAATGTCTTCACATGAACTGGTTGAATGTCTAAAAAGCCATTACAAAGAATATTCCTTACCTCCATCAAGCATGCTTTAGCATGCCAATCTTCTGCTACCGGCAACAATCCGTTGTGTCCTTCATCAACTCCGATGTAGATCGAATGACTTGAGCTCCCCTAGCCTGTGCCGTTAGTCTCCTCCAACCAGAGTAGTGAGAAATTTCTGGTCCTGTAATGGACCATTCTCCTGAGGAATGACCACCTCACAATTCACTGCGGGAACATAGCTATGACGGTGCTCCAAAATCTCTGTCATATCCTCGTAGTTCATCTCACTCTTCAGGAGAATACCAAGTGGGACCTAGTAACAATGAATATAATTGATGCTCACAAATTAGTTAATGCAATTAATTAAAATAAAGTCTTACTATATCTGACTTGGTTGCCATCTCCTTGGAGTGCTCATGAGGAATATGCTTGGTTGGAAGCTCCTTGTAGTCTGAAGTGAAATATGGTATAAATTTCACCATCACACGTGATTCAAGAACTGCAAAGTTCTTCTTCAAAATGTCATAGTCTTCTTTTATAGGGAGAATATCAAATATGCATACTTCCGTACGACGTTCACCGGAGAGACAGTCGTAGTTGACTCTGTCTTTCACTGCATATGACTGTGGACAGGTCCAAGAGACTTCACCTAGAACTTAGATGTTTGTGTGTTTGTGTTAATCATGTATGCATACCTCTGGTGTGTGTTATGAGTCCATTCTTTTGTCAGACTTGTCTGTGGGGCCACCCTGTAGTCAGGTATCACCTTTTTTTAAAACTTGTTTACTGTTAGGCATGTGACTCTGGTAGTTATATATGCACTCATCTCTTTTTCACTGTTCAGTTCTTATCCAAGTTTTGAAGAAGTCGTTCTTGAGTCTCTCTCTCTCTAGCTAGCATCCAGTGTGTTAGCTAGTAAGGTGGCAAGTGGAGGAAATAGTAATTCTTATCTGGCAGGAGTACAGGAACTTAATCACCCTGGTGTTAACTGACAATCTCTGCGCCAGCCACCCCTCCATAATTTGGTCCTTCGAGCCGGATTTGTACCTGCTGTTAAAGTATTCGATTCTCTCAGAACTCTATTCGTGATTTGTCTACTGTTCGTCTTTTCAACTACCTTCACTTCGATGGATGGTACTGCTACTGTGCTTTCACCTGAAGACAGCCTCAGGACAGCTCAAGAATCTGAAGTGCGCTACCAGTTGATGTATAAAAATCTTCAGCGTGAAACAAGCGAACTTCTGTCCCTTCCAGTTACTGAACTGTTGGGAGTAGATATAGAACAGCACCTGTCAGAAGCAACCAATTTGCATGGCAGCTATGCCACAACCTCAGTCCTCATCAGTGAACTTATGGTGAAGTTAAAAACAAGAGACGCAGAAAGCATTGAAGATGGCATGTTTACCTGTAAGAAGAAAATTAAGAAACTCAAGGATGAACTTACAAAACTGCGTGCCATAAAAGATGCCTACAAAGGCTCTCTTAGTATGAAGAGACTCATTGGACAACTTTCTAGTGTTGATAATCTGACAGGACCTGCCTGTCAGTCAGACATACAAGCACTCAGAAAGTATGTTGTTGGATTCGGATCTGATCTCCTGTCCTTGCGCTGCCCTGATGTCCAGAGCATCTATGATGAGGTGATTCATCTCTCTGCCGCTATCTTTGAACGAAGTGAGAAACAGCTCTTGGACGCAATGTCCACTGCTTCCACTTCTACTGACGCCGAATCCACAACTGCTCCTACTAGAAGAAAGCTCAAGGAATTACCTTTGCCTACCTATTCCGGTGATCTTGCTGAATGGAGGTCATTTTTGCGCCTCTTCCTTGAGGCCATGGAAGACTCCTTTACTGACAATGAGAAACTCTCATATCTCAAGGATTGTCTCAAAGACAGAGAAGCTCTAAGGATTGTTCAGCAAGCTATCATCAATGGAGACAGCTTCGCTAAAGTAGAAGAATCCTTGAAGTTGTTGTTAGATCGACCCCGAGAAGTTTTTCTACAAGCTTCAAATCTCATCTATAAAGGTGGTAGTATTGATTATGATTACTCTGGTCTATCTACTCTCGTGAATGACTTCCGCAAGGTGTACAACACTCTTCAACGGTATGGAGACCAGACTATGGCTCAAGTACTCACTGCTACAGCTGAACTATGTTTAACCTTGTTCACCCCTTCTGTTCTACCCTCTGTCTTGTCTTAGTTCTGTTTCACCCTCTTTGTAGGCTGACCTTGACAATAGACCTGCTAGTTGGTCTGTCCTGCCTGTCTTGTATGGTCCAGCAAGTTATAAAAAAATAAAAAATAAAAGATAAAAAATAAATAAAAAATAAAAAACTACGGATGACTGATACTCTTCGGAAAGAGTGGATTCTTCACCAAGAGGATCCGCATACCAGCCCGTAGTTTGAGGAGCTCTTAACATTTGCGGACACTCGTCGCAAACTGCTCACTGTCAGTTATCTCATGCTGTTTATGTGTGCTCATCAAGAAGCTGCCAGTTTCTGCTACTAGGTAACTGACAATAAAGACACTTATCTGACACAGTGGTGGTACGTTGATCTTGCAGGACGTTCTTCTTGTGCTGGTTTATTTGTTTGGGTTGCTTCACCGAGGCCGAAACCTTGCTACGTGAGGGGGCGGTTAGTGGCGGTAGTGCAATTTAATGGAGGTTAACACCCCATTGTTAACCGGGGTTAACAGAGGCACCGAAATAAGGCGGGAAAGAAAAGGGGCGGAGCATGGGACGAGTAATAACTAGGGGGCTGGGTAGGCTAAAACAGGCTAGGTTGTGGGAGGGTGGGCGGAGTTGAGAGGCGAGACCACGTTGCTGTAAGCGGCATGCGAGCACACCAAGACGCGCACCAGTATCATAAAGCCAGGCTGAGCCAGATACGGGAACAAGCAGTTTAGTAGCCGGAAAGAACAGCGGGTGTAAGCAGCAGGCTCGAGTCTCGTCTCCCACCCACCTCAACCCTGTTAGCTTAGAAAAGGGGGGGGATAGCTATAGGCTTCCACTTGAGTGGTGGCAAGGGGCCACTCGAGTGTGACTAGTTCCAGAAGGGGCGGGGAGCGGAGGGTTTATTAGCGCAAGCATAGGCGCTAATAAGTGTTAATTGGCTGGACAGGGCCAATGTAACTCCAAAACCAAACCCCTCGGCAGCGAGCCACGCCCCCCCCTCTTGGAACTTTCGGGCACAACCAATGTTTGGATGCCAGGTTGCAAGTAACCAGAAACTGTGCTGGGAGGCAGCAGGTCACACATAGGTGCACTATGTTAAGCGGCGATAATCTGTGCAACTTTAGCGGTGATAAAACTTAAATGGCGATAAAAGTGCCACAAAGGCCTTGTTAAAAAAAAATTCTTTTTTTTTTCCTGGCTATTATTCTTTTCTTGTATTCTTATAGTTAAGCAGATTTGTGAAACAATTGTGGGTTTTTACGTACAAGTATGAAAGTTGGCATACTTATAATTTTTAAAATAATTTCAGAAGTGGAGCCACCTTGAAAATTTGACCTTTGGTGACCTCTAGGTGTTAATTATCGGTAAAAATGCATTTTTTTTTATTTCACCAACTTTTATTTGAAAGTATTATAAAATTTGAATCAAGTCAATATCTTATTTTGATCTAAAGTTATGGTCATTTTAATATTGCAGTGTGTACTCCGAGCAATTAATTAACACCAACATCTGCGGTTAACAACAAAAATATGTTTGGCATATGAATAAAGTAACTTTTAAAATCTTGACATTAAACAAAAAGGCAGTTTTCACCAGCATTGGTCACCACAACAAGGGCACAAAGCAGTACATTTCAGAGCTGCTTTCTTGCATTTGCAATTGTTTTTGCATCCCTTTTTGCAGCCACAACACAACAATTCTCTTGATGAAGAATTCGCCTCAGGTAATGTTGTCCATAATGGCATCCAGCTACTTGGTTCAGCCCATCCCCAATCACTGGGAGACGGCAAATTAAGATTTTTCTTAAGCATCTTGCCCCAGCAATGTTCACCCTGATATACAGCCCTCATAATAATTTATGTTGCTCAAGGGTTGCTCTGGTAGGAGGGATTGCATCCATGGCTCGACCTCTCTTTGTAAACAGGAATTTCCTGCATTCATCTACGCTCACTAGAATACTGGTACGATCGTAGAGCAGGATTGTGAATCTCTCTAGCACAGCTATATCTTCATCTGAAAGGTGACAGAAGAGGACAGATGGTCACAGTTTTAGGTCTTACCAACTTGGAGTTTATTTGGTGGTTGGTGGTAAGTTACCTCGGTTAACACGTTGTTTGTCCAAGCTATGCCTTGCATCATAGTGAAAATCCATTTTTTAATAGTCAAGTCACTAAGAGAATATAATACGATGCTTCATCTAGCTATATTAGAGCTCTGGTACAATAGAGCATTTTCAACTGAGCGTACTTAATCAATTGCCTAATTTTCAAGTCACAAAGAGAACAATGTAAATCTTGTGTTGATATAACCAGTGATCAAAAGTGTATAAATATATGTGTGTGTGATGGCTGTGTGGTGTAGTGGTTGTGTCCTTGGCTCAGGTCCTGAGGTCCTGAGTTCAAGCCCAACTCAGGAAATCTTCCATTTGATTTTCCATTTTCCTCCTAGCAGCCCCACCAGTCCACCCAGCTGTGTTTGGGGACCTGACATTTGCTGTGGTGCAATTGAAGGCCTTTTCTCATGAAACAGCAATGGTCCACCACTTGCTGTGAGGAAAGGCCTATTCCCCTGCAAGTTCCTGGCTCCAGGAGCTTTGCTTGCAAGGCTCACTGTGCCTACTTAGTGCACAGGCATCCTGGCTCTGTGTATAACTGCTAGCGGTTGCAAGAGAATTTGCATGTGTGTTGTGTGTTGTGCTAAAGGATAGCACAATAAATTAACAAAAAAAAAATTCAAATAACAAAAAATATCATAACTACTAGCATTCAAAATAATTTGAATTTAGACCAGCTCGCTGCCATTTGTGCTGTAGCATATCACTAATTTTATTTTTATTTTTTTGGTGCGGAACATAAAGGTAATTAATACGGTAAAAAACTACCATTTTACGACGGTAATACTGAACAGAATCTGGAACTTTTTTTGACGCATAATGTAACTGCCCCCACCCAAATCCCCTAATAAACCGATTAGCGACTAAATTACTTCAATGTTATTTAAAAACTTTAATATTTAGGAGGGGGAGGGGTGGTGACAAGACGTCTAAGCTAATTAGTGATTGAATAAATCAAGATAATATTGGTAGAAAATATAGCATTCCAATATTATACATAAAATTCAGAGTCCTTATAAAACAATAGGAAATATTAAATCCTTGGAAAAATTGTCCACTAGTTGGTGTATACTATTTACACTGGTTACATTTACAACATACCGTTCTCCATGCTTTAAACTGATAAATTTTTGAGGGAATTCGTGACGACAGCAATACCCAAACACACCAGTTTCATCCAGTGCTTTATACCTTTTCGCACTACGCAGCATGCTCCCAGCCACAAAATCATTACATTCCTATAAAATTCCAAGAGATTAACAATCAGTAAGTTGGGATCTAACCACAAAGAAAGTGGGGAGGGGGTTTGGAAGCAAGATTCTGTAGATGAGGTTAAAATCATGTCAATAACAAATTTTACACCCTTCTTTCGAACTCGTCTGGCCATGTATTCTGATACCAATATTTTGATTGCAGTTAGTACACCTATAATTTACTTGTGATTTAGATTATGCAAAAATGTCCGAATACAGTGGTAACTTTATTGTATAGAACTATATAGAACTTACATCAACTTTAACACCAGACCTCTTACTCCCATTATCTGACACAAACTGATCAAGTAACACTTGATCCTCAAAGAATAACCCCTGATAATGTGGAGGTCTAACACTAGTCCCAGCAGATTTCTTCCTTGGTAACCCAAAAATAGCGTCCATTGCAAACACAAATTTACCAACTGCACCATTCTCTAATAAAAAAAATTAAAAAAATATAATAAATAAATAAAAAATCTAACAAATCTGAGAACACATTCTAGACATGAATTGCGCTCTTGCCTTCTGCATCATGTGACGACACCTGAGGACAAGCTGGACATTTGTTTCCTTCGTCAAGGCTTTCACAAATATGTGTCATGTGTCGTAAAGTGTGCCTAAAATATCTACAACAGCCAAGGTAGTCAGAAGTAACCAATACAAAACACAAGATTTGCATACCTATATTCCTCAAAGCTATCGATTATGGCAGGATAAACGTTTTTCCTATTGACGATGACTAGCGGACAGACAAATTTAAGAGCTTCCCAAAAGTCTTTCAATGACACTTGACATTCTAGCATCAGCCCTTCAATAAGATTAAGAAGCTCAGATGTGAAAGCCAACTGAGGACTTTTTGGAGTAGCCGGCCACAAATTAGCCCGAGCAAGAGTAATTGCTAAAGCTTCACATTCACAGCACACAAATTTGACTTCATGCTCTAGCCCTGAAAGGAAAAAAGTACTTCACCTAAATAAATATCATGACTAATTATTACCATATTCATCCAAAACTTGAACGCTTGCTTCCCGCTTGCTTTCACAACTAGAATGATGGTCTTTCCTGACATCAATATGAACAGGTCTAAAAACTGGTGTAAAATGACCTTCCTAGAGTAAAAATTACAACACAGAAAAATGATAGCACTTGCCATTTCTCCTCTCTCAGTATGTATCACTGGACAGGCTTGCACTTAATATGCATATACAATCACACAAATGGGCGAGCAAGATTAAAGACCCATTCCCTATTGTCTGGGAAAAAATCAAAGAGAAAAAGGAGAAAGAAAGAAAGAAAGGAAAAAAAAGAAGAGAAAAAGGAAAGAGGAAAAAGAGGAGAAAGAAAAAAGAGACTAAAAATATAAAGAAAGAAAGAAAGAAAAAAGAGAGAGGGTGTACGGCTAAAAAAAAAGGGACCCACCCACAAATTCGAACACAAGTTTTCAGTTCCGGAAGTGGTGGACTTACCATTCTGCCACAACAACCCACTGCTATTCCATTTATATCAATTTATATTCCACTAAACTAATCAAATAGGCTTGCCAAGTGACTGAATATTTTTAAGGACGTCACTAGGCGTAAGGCAACATTAGCACAGCTCAAGTTGTTTTTTTTAAATTCTAGAGCGATAAATTACGAAGAGTAAGGCTAACATAAATACTACCGTAATTATTTATTGAATGCTTGAGTTCTCATATAGTTAAAATAGCTTACAACTTATACTTAACTTAGCACAACTTTAGATAGTTGATAGGCAGCTATTTTTCATACTGAGGAAGGTAAAGGGTTGGGTGACTTTAGTTGCCTGCTGCATTTAGAGGGTATAACCTACAATTATCCTACTGTAATAGAATGTAGTATGTACTTATCATACCTCCCACTTCTCAGTAAAGAACTGACTCAGAAGGTGACACCAGTGGTTGGGAGTTACGCCCCAGTTAATGAGAGTAGCATCAGCTCGCCCAGCAACTTGGTTGGGAAAGAGTATCTTGGTTTGGGTATTAGCCATTCCGCAACCTAACAGGCCTAAATACTAAATATTGAGGTTGGCCTGGTTGTAATCATCAAGTGGAGCTTATGCAAACTACTGGTTCAAAGTTTCATTAAAAAGATCTCAATACACAGGCACACTAACCAACTGTCAAAAACAAGAAGTATACAGATATAAGAATGATAACAACATGCCATTGAAACAAAACCAAAGTGTTGATAGGGAGGAGCTAAGATAACACATAGACACAACACAAATACATCAAAAGATTCCAAATAGCTTGTGGTAAGATCTCACACATAGTGCATGTCAGATCCTTACTCCCTTCCCAACTCTAAATAGCCAGGGAAGGTAACTACACTACACAAAAATGTGTGCAATTTATGAATCAAACAAATATACCTTACAGAATTTCCAATGAGATAGTAGATTGCACACTGTGATGGCTAACTGAAATTTCTGGGAACAATTCCAAGTATTAACAATCCCAATGTCAAAGAATATTGGGAATAACACTATAGTTAGAGCTTAAACATAGTTAATTGAGCCCTTTTTCTGAGGAAAATATATCAACAAGAAGTACTGAAAGAGTAGTATATAGCTACTGATATGGTAAGAGAAATTGTCAGAAATCAAACTACCAACTGTTACTTAAAAATAATTATGTAACCTAATTATTTCCCTTACGAGGTAAGTTACCTATAGGTTTTTCTTTCCTATACTTCTTTCTTACTTATACTTCAGGCGCTAGACGATTATCAAGT
>WLWD01002067.1_pt1 | contig 41928 bp, 28 predicted proteins | sample 6712731 | NCBI WGS metagenome assembly WLWD01 (sample SAMN12718690, study PRJNA576275) | sponge metagenome | isolation source: marine sponge | host: Mycale hentscheli | place: New Zealand: South Island, Marlborough, Capsize Point | collected 2014-11-01
AAATGAAAACCTGATTTCTGATTTATTTCCTCTGAATTTCAGAAACCAGATTTTCCAAATCCCGAATTTTATGGGTGAAATCAGATTTTGATCTATTTGACCGCCGAAACCCGAAAACGGATTTGAGTTGTTTTAGCCAGTTTCAGCTTTCAGCTTTTTAGCTTGGTATTCAGCTGAAAGATGATTTTTTGGAGTCGATTTCAGCTTTGAGCTCAGTTGAAAGTTAATGGGCGAGTGCCCTACCAGCCAATTGGCTTTCAGAAAAATGAAACCTGATTTCTGATTTACTCGTCTCAAATTTCAGAAATCAGCTTTTCCAAATCCCGATTTTTTAGTGTAAATTTGGAAATCCAGTTTTATCAAAAGCTGAAAACTGATTTACAATCTGTAACAAAATTGAGCATTCAGCTTTCAGCTTTCAGTTAAGAAAAAAGCTAATGGCCAAAAACTGCTGCTAGCTGACAAGACTTGAGAAACACGCAAAGCTAATTTCTGAGTAAAAGCTCTTCGATTTTCAGAATCAGCTCAGCCAAAACCTAAAATTAGAATACAGCTATAACGTAGGATGAGGGCATACTTCTTTGCAGCTATCCTGCCAAATTCACTTCATTTATAGTTATAAAAATTAGTTCACTGCAAAACAGAACAGCTTTTTCACGGCATTAAGCTTTTAGCTTGTTGTTTTGTGGAACGAGAATCAACTTTGATGGTGTCCCAATCCATGGATTGGAACACTTTACCATACCTCTTAGAAGAAGTCTGATGACAACAGTGTCTATCTATGTGGAGAGGGGGGAAAAAAGTCTCGATAATTCAATGTCCCAAGTGGAGGTAGTTGATATAAAAATTTTGCCTGAAAACCATAAAAACATTTTATTTGTTGTTTTATGTGTTTCATAGGAAAACTGAACCCGAAAATTTAGTAAAATGGATGTTCTACTATCTACAAGTCACAATGATGATGATAATAATAAAATACTAATGTTAATAATAATAATAATAATAATAATAATATAATAATAATAATAATAACAATAGCTTACAGTAGCTAATATTGTTTTTTCTTATCTTGTTGTTCTTTACTATAATAATAGCTTATTATTATCGAAAAAGACTAATAGAAATCTGGATTTCTATTTGTCTTTTTCGCCTAAGTTGAGCTCCTACTGCATGCTGAAATCAATATGGGCCTGCAAAGGATAAAGCAAAGCTTTCAAAACATAATAAAGGCATGATAGATATACAGTATTCAGTACAAATATGTTTCCAATGGAAAGGTCTTCATTTAGATTGATGATAATAATAATAATAATAATAATAATAATAATAATAATAATAATAATAATAATAATAATTGCCAATTTGGCCTCTTCAAACGAAGCGGCAAGTGCCACTAATTTCCTTATACTGAATAGGGGAAAAGTACCTGAACCGGGTGGCTGAGCAGGGGAAGCAGAGGTGGAGGTCCAACCCTCTTTGTGCAATAGAGTGACACATACGCACATGCGCAGTACTGACTCATCCGCCCTTGTGCCCCTCCCCCTAGCGTAATGGCTGCTTTTTTGGTGAGTTGACTTGTTGAGTTGAGGTTCTTGATATGAAGGAGCAGAATAGTGACTAATTTAGGAGTGACTGTGAGATAATAGTTAGTAATATCAGTCTATTGTTTTAGCGAAATGGAAATTTCCAATTATTAGAATCAGAAAACGCCTTCCTGCGGACGACTGGTGGAAAAGGTAGCTGAAATAAGCTGTCCACAGCAAATTTTCAGACAAAAGTTGGGGTATCTCTGGGTTTTGTGGAGTAAATAAGGACTGGGCTGATTAGAGATTAGAAAAGTGGTTGTGTTCTATAACAGGAAGTAATTGTATCAGATGAGGGAGCAGAGTAGTGTGGCATAGCTGATCCTCTACCTAGGGAGCAGAGGTTGTGGCTGGTACTATTGTCCTGTGATCAGTGGGTGTGGCCTGTACATTGCATCAGTAATTTAGAGGGCGTGGCTATTAGTACTATTGCATCACTAATCTAGAAAGCAGAGGGTATGACCTGTAGCACTATTGTGTCAGTGATCTAGGGAACAGAGGGTGTGGCTGTTAGTACTATTGTGTCAGTGATCTAGGGAGCAGAGGGTGTGGCTGTTAGTACTATTGTGTCAGTGATCTAGGGAGCAGAGGGTGTGGCTGTTAGTACTATTGTGTCAGTGATCTAGGGAGCAGAGGGTGTGGCTGTTAGTACTATTGTGTCAGTATGATCTAGGGAGCAGAGGGTGTGACTGGTAGTACTATTGTGTCAGTGATCTAGGGAGCAGAGGGTGTGGCTGTTAGTACTATTCTGTCAGTGATTTAGGGAGCAGAGGGTGTGGCTTGTAGTACTATTGTGTCAGTATGATCTAGGGAGCAGAGGGTGTGGCTGGTAGTACTATTGTGTCAGTGATCTAGGGAGCAGAGGGTGTGGCTACTAGCATTACTGTACCACATACACCATTATATTGAATGTTGTAGTACAGTAGAACCTCAGAGTTACGTACCCCTTGGGAAACCAGGTGTACGTAACTCTGAAAAGTACGTAACTCAGAATATAACATGATTTAACTTTGTACTAAAACATTTAAAAGGCTAAAATGTAATGCATACAATGGTCCCTGGTGTTTTGTTGTTGTTTTTTCTGAGTAAACCAGAATACACGGTACTATAAAATCTTTATCAATATCTGTCCTGACAGGAACCTCTTTTTCAGGCCAAGTGTCACCTGATTCTGCTGAAAACTTTTCTATATTCTTCCTGTCTCTCTATAAGTCTGAAATGGTGGACTTTCCTAAGCCAAACTCCTGAGCACCTCCAGCTAAAATATTCCTTGGCCAATTATTCTTCCTAATATTAAGCTTCTTCTGATAGTAATTATTTAGCCATTTTACTGCAAATTCCACAAAAAAAAATCATCGGACGACCCAGTACCCATTACAATGTTCCTTCGCAGTTCGGTTAACCGGTTAATTCGGTTGTCTGATGTTCTGATCTCTGAGGTTCTACTGTACTTCAGAACGAATTGTGTTGTAGGATACTGTCACATGTGATACAGGATTATGTTCTAGGATAGTAGTGTCACATGTGATACAAGATTGTGTTCTAGGATAGTGTCAGATGTTACAGGATTGTGTTCTAGGATAGTTGTGTTCTAGGATAGTGTCAGATGTGATACAGGATTGTGTTCTAGGATAGTGTCAGATATGATGCAGGATTGTGTTCTAGGATAGTGTCAAGTGTGATACAGGATTGTGTTCTAGGATAGTGTCAGATGTGGTACAGGATTGTGTTCTAGGATAGTGTCAGATGTTGTACAGGATTGTGTTGTAGGATACTGTCACATGTGATACAGGATTATGTTCTAGGATAGTGTCAGATGTGATACAGGATTGTTTTCTAGGATAGTGTCAGATGTGATACAGGATTGTGTTCTAGGTTAGTGTCAAGTGTGATACAGGATTGTGTTCTAGGATAGTGTCAGATGTGATATAGGATTGTGTTCTAGGATAGTGTCAGATGTGATACAGGATTGTGTGTTCTAGGATAGTATCAGATGTGATACAGGATTGTGTTCTAGGATAGTGTCACATGTGATACAGGATTGTGTTCTAGGATAGAATTGAATTTAACATAGAAGTAAAATTCGTAATTTTAAGTGCACCTTACAGTCGATTCAGTCGAACGTTAAATTGCATATTTTTTGAAACTCCGCCTCCCCCTGGTGAAAGACCACCCCTTTTGAAAGACCGCTATTGCTGGAACCACAGGGTGGTCTCTCAAGAGGGGGACTACTGTATTCGTACTCTTCTTTTACAGGTCTACTAATCAATATAGCTAATGGGGAATATTGTATATATATAATGAACCAATTATGACACTGAACTCAACAGACCACATCTTCTACATAAAGTAATGACTTTTGAGTCTGAAGGTAGTAATGTTGATATTTTTTACAATTTTCTCATATTATATAACAAAGAGTCCTGCATTCTTAAAGTGGTGAAAGTAGTGATGTTATAGTTATATACACTTACTATAGGTGACGAATCTTTTAGAGGATCCAGCTTATATACAAGTGACAAGATATCTACTGATCTGAGACCAAGTAATAATACAAGTGGAAATGATATCAAATGTTTGATTGAATTATTGCATGATAAATATTTGTTTCAGGTCCTCCACAAATGAAAAACTTAATCGTGTTGACTTGGACTAACAAAGATGGCCAGACTGAAACTCTGAGACTGAGAGATGACATGATTTCACGATGGCGAGATGTCGGACATTTGGTGGACATAAGTGCATCTCGATTGGATGGTATTTTGGCACATCGTTTTGGAGATGTCAGGCAGTGTTGCCAAGATGTTCTACAAGAATGGATCAGTCGTGGATCATCTGATTACCCAGCAACATGGGAGGGTCTGTTGAAAATACTGAGGAGTCTTGAACTGAATTCATGTGCAGATTCTTTAGAAAGAGCGTTACAGTGCATTTGATTTCATTAGCACCAAAATTACACGTAACATGAACATTTTGCTGTTTTATTGCTATACTTGCTATTAGTTATTATTTGTCAATAATTCATAGAATGCAATGATCTAAAAATTGAATATATATATATATATATATATATATATATATATATACAGAGGTGTACCGATAATTTATCGGTTTATCGGCCTACTTTTTCGATATCGGTATCGGTTGTCAACACTACCCGCCGTACCGATATAATTAACCGATAGAAAAAAATTCGTACTCGCCGTGTGGACACTGAACGGATGAGTTCTGCTTGCTCCTAGACGGCGTAAAGACAAAGAAACTTAACTACGATGTCTAAATAGAGGTCGCCAATTTGGTACTACTTTGTTCCTGGCACTGAAGACTCTAGACTAGTACCATTATACTTCTAATTATGTAAAAATTAAATTTTCAAAATTCAATGAATATATCTATCAGTTAGCTATCGGTATCGGCCTTGATTCTAGATAAAATATCGGTTATCGGTATATCGGTAAAATCTTCTATAGGTGCACCTATATATATAATATATATGAATCAGAGTGTAACATGGCGAAATATTTCATGAGCAGGCTAATTTATTTTCAGGAGCCAGAGGCGAGTGAAAATAAAGCTTGAGAGTGAAATATCTAGCCATAACACTCTGATGAGTGTAATGAGTTGTTTATTCTAACCTAGATATCTTCACTACTGTAGTTTGTACTAGGACCTTAACTCACACATGTTTTGCAATGAACTAATTTCTAAAACAATAAATGAAGTGAACTTGGCAGGATAGCTGCAAAGAAGTATGCCCTCTTCCTACCTTTTAGCTGTATTCCAATTTTAGGTTTTGGCTGAGCTGATTCTGAAAATCGAAGAGCATTTACTCAGAAATTAGCTTTGCGTGTTTCTCAAGTCTGGTCAGCTAGCAGCAGTTTTCGGCCATTAGCTTTTTTCTTAACTGAAAGCTGAAAGTTGAATGCTCAATTTTCTTACAAATTGTAAATCAGTTTTCAGCATGATAAAACTGGATTTCCAAATTTCCACTAAAAATATGGGATTTGGAAAAGCTGATTTCTGAAATTTGAGACGAGTAAATCAGAAATCAGGTTTTCATTTTTCTGAAAGCGGATTGGCCAGATAGAGCACTCACTGAAGAGGCAGAAAATAGAGCTTCAGAATCCGACAGAAAATTTGAAGAGGCAGTCAGAAGGGCAGAAAAGGCAGAAAGAAGGGCAGATGAGGCAGACAGAAGGGCAGAGGATGCAGACAGAAGGGCAGATGAGGCAGAAAGAAGAGCTGAGGATGAGCATAGAAGGGCAGAGGAGGCAGACAGAAGGTCCAAGGAGGCAGGCAGAAGGGTAGATGAGGCAGATAGAAGAGCTGAGGATGAGCATAGAATAGCAGAGCAAGGAAATCAAATAGTAGAGGAAGCTAATAGAATAGCTGAGGAAGAACGCAGAAGAGCTGAGGAGGCAATTACTAGAATTGATCTACTGACAAAGGCATATGATGAACAGTGGGTTGCAAGAATGGAAGATATATAGAGTGTACTGGTCCTGAGATAGGCAGAGGTGGGTGGGCAACAGTGAGTGTCGCCAAGTTTAGAGGAGCACAAGTAGCAGTCAAAAGAATCCACAACCAGATAGTTAGCCGACACAATGAGGATTTGTTTCGCAGAGAAATGCAAATGGCAGCTAGGCTATGCCACCCTAACTTGGTCATGTTCACTGGAGCTACACTTCAGGGAGATATGATGATCCTTATGTGATGCCCACCAGCCTCAGAAAGAAAATTGAAACGGATGAGTATGTTACTCCTAACATTGTGAAACATACAAGTCTCGACATTGTCAGAGCTTTTAACTATCTCCACAAGATGAAGCCAGATCCTATGATCCATCATGACATCAGCAGTGCTAATGTTCTCCTAGAACATTTACAGCCTCCTAAGTATTGGAAAGCTAAAGTAACCGACTACGGCTCAGTTAATCTAGTTCGCCAGCTCCACACTGAGAATCCAGGAAGTCCTGCTTATTCAGCACCAGAGGCTGCGATTCCAAGCCAACAGACACCTAAAATGGACATCTACAGCTTCGGTGTCTTGATGTTGGAGATGCTCACTGGTGAACTGCGAGCACCAGAAAATTGTTCAAGTTTGTTCCACCAGGTCCATCATAGACAGCTACTTCGTCTCATTCAGAGGAGCTTGTCAGAAAGGCCAATGGACAGACCAAGTGCTGAGGATATTATGTCCGAATTGTTATAGACGAACTTTTTTCCCATGTTATGATATACTTAGCTATATTATTTCTTTTATTTTTGTGTGAAGTTTCCTATTATTATAAATAAAAATTTATTGTGTTTTGTAAGTTTTTTGTTCATCATGAAACGTTGCCATTAATTTGTAATTTGATGCACTTTTATGATTGTTTTAAGTTTAATAAACTACGTTGTAATAAAACATTAAAGCTATAATTCAAAAACACAATTGAGAATAACAGTTTAATGCTGATATTGCAGAAAGTTATAGTTATGTAGACATGTGATTATTTATTCTACAAAAGTTATGATAATATTTGTGTCAGGCTCAGGACACCATGGCCATATATAACATGGTTTCAAGTAGTTGAGGCCCATGCTGACATTATCCTGTGTAGCTGAGCTGTGGTAAAAGTTGTACCCAGTAGACAGCTGCATCTCTTAAAATCCACTGCATTTTTTTTTTGGTAAGGGTTTATTCCATAGCTATTGTCCAGTAACTACAATGTTTGATGCTGCATTCTTTTATGAAACCACCATCTTCAAATTCTCTCTTGCTGAATGACTGACTTGACTGAAGAAGTACATATCATTTGTACCCTCTCATACAAATGCATGGATTTTAACTGCAGGACACTCAAAAGACATTGTAAAAATCAGAGCAATTGACTCTACTAGTTGTTAAATGTATTATAACCTCACACACATTATCACCATTTCACACTTTTGATTATAATCCTATCCTTCTGCTTCTCATGTACCTTCTGAAACCTTCACCCCTCCGTATGCTCTGTGTTATTTGTGTCTTTTTGGTCAGTTTTATTGTCATGTGTTTCTCTGGTGATCTCAGAGGCCTTGCCTATAATAAGTAATAAGACTGGTCCTCTGACATTATGAATAATAATTTAACACAAAATATAATTAGATCATTATCCTCTTATTTTTGATTGGTCTGCTTTTAATTTGTTTTCTTTGTGATTCTATTGGCAGTCTATAAAAGGACTGACCAGGGAGGGACAGTCATAGACTCGAATATTCTGACACACTTTTCTCTCCATAATCTTGTACATGAATTTTAAGAATGATTTAAACTTGAACTGAATGGAAAAAGGAAATTAGTTTTAACATATTTGGGTGGACCTAGCCAATAAACAGAGGGCCCGACAACTTTAATCAAAAGTTTAAGAACTGCATTGTAGCTAGTTATGTCAAACTTGAATATTTGCCTAGAGATAACTTATGAATGCAGAACAAATTGTGTTGGTGGATGTTTAATGAGGTTATATATATTATATATATGTGATCATTCTAGAATATTTTTTTTTGTATCATTTTTTTTTGTAATTTTGTTGACTTAGCTTTGAATATATACAATATCAATTTCTGCTATTATATTATTATATTATAGCTCATATATATATATATATATATATACATATATATAATATATTATTGTACACATAAATTCAACAGTCATCATTCAGCCTAACTTGTAACTATTTCATTAATTATCTAAACAATTATAGTGAAAACTAGGAATGTTCAGCTGATGAACTAGCAGAGCCATTGGTGGAAGTCACAGAACCACTTCTCAAATCTGTAGAAGAAATGTAAAATGTTGAACAACAGCTTGAGTTTGTAGAACCAGGAACAGAGCAGGAAGAAGAAGTAATCCTTTGAGTAGAATAAGAAGAAGCTGCACTGGAGCCATCACTAGCTGGAATGGAGTCAGTGGAAATAGGAACGGAAGAAACAGAAGCAGGATAACAGTGAGCAGACACAGGCATTGAATGGCAACAGCTACAATAATTCAATTCTGTTTCTGATTCTGAATTTTGAAATGCAAGTTTTTTTGGCTCTGAATGTATGCAATTTTGCTTGTTTCGGCTGGTCATATTTGAGGCATTCTTGGCTGCAGTATTTAGCACCTCCACACTTGCAGCTTGTAGTCTTGACTTTCCTACTGCCCAAATGTTTATTGCAGTAGTTGCACTTGGGTTGAGTTATTTTAGCTACCTCACACTCTTTTTTATGCGTCTTCCAATGTGCAGTCTGGCATTCTTTGCTGCAATAATTGATTTTCTTGCACTTGCCACATTTTTTGGCTGTAAAAGTAAGTTTTTTACAATTGGTGCATTTCTCACCTCGACAACTGGCATAAAGTTCACCGTCATCAAACGAAACATAGGATTTTCTCTGCCATAGAGGACCTGATCTGGGTCACGAATGAGAGCATACACAACAGCTCACATAAACGCAAAGTCCAAATTTTGATTTCTGCAAGAGCATAAAAGTAGAGCTGCTTTTAGCACTTTGAATGTTCCATTGTGTGGCTAGCAAAGTAATCAAAGACTTCTTTTAAAATGTCCAGCGATTCTTTGTCCACTGCTAAAGTTCGTTGATTTGAACTGTTTACAATGCTTCTCCATTTAGAAAGTATGCTTGACTTGTCAAAACTGTCTACAAAGCAGTATGCGAGATCAATGGCTGGAGTTTTGTGTCTGTAGTCAAACAATACCTTGTTGATGATTATCAAACAGTTACAGGTACCACCTGTAGTTTGAACAAAGAAAAAAGATGACTTAAGCGAAAACTTAAAGAAAGACTGCAAGAATTCTCGTAATACTATATCTGCCATGCCTAAAGGAGCAGCAGATCGCCGAGTCAGTTGTTTAGTGTTATACACAGCACGGTGTTCGTCAGTGATTTGGATATTTCCATGGCTAGTCATGTAGGAAGGATTCAAGGTGTATACTGGAAGGGATATGGTTGATCTGGAGTAGCATGACCTCTCTTCTTTAAAAGAATATGGCTACCTCCGACATGAAATAAGCAATTGTTTCCATTAAACTTTTCATAGGTGGCTGTCTCCGTGTACAAACATACCACAGACACGTCATATTGGTGACTGGCAAATTCCAGAAAAGCAAAGAAATTCAAATTTAATTGGCCATGGCCTGACTTGCAATCAGAACAGTTAAATATGTGGATATCATTTCTATTATAGGGCTTTTTTCTAGCAAAACACCAGCTTCTGTGGTTGAATGTATACTTGTGTACAAGTGCCATAAAAACAGGATGGAGGAATATCTGCTGAAATAGCAAACCTATAAAACTATGGTTTTATTCCTAGTATGAATATGAATATGCTGCGAGTTTGCAGATAGGCTCAAGAATATTTCAAGAATTTTTTTACATAATAGCTATGTGCCTAACATAATATGTTAGGCACATAGCTATTATGTAAAAAAATTCTTGAAATATTCTTGTGAGGGAAGCACAACTGAGGCTCTCGTTAATATTATTAACGAGAGCCTCAGTTGTGCTTCCCTCTTGAGACCGAGGAATCTGAGGAAATAAAAATATAATGATTAGTATTAATCCTCCCACACATTATTTGAATAACAATGGTGGCTATGGACTTTTCTCATAAAGTTTGCGCAATACAATCATAAAATTCTTTGTCATTGTTAGTAGCTGTATTATAGTGCTTTGATTTTGAGGAGAAAAATTTGGAAGAAAATCCATAAGCCCCTTTTTGCATGGCAGGTCACAATTAATTAAATTATAAACATATTATGTAGAGTGTCTCTACTGTAGTTAGAACATAGCTGGTGTAGCTTTTGTATTGTGACTGATGGACTCTAAATCCCTTAAGTCCTTCAGGGAGGGCTTCTATTATGTAGATGCCCTCGCTCTCAGGGCATAGGGCATCTACATCTGCCCTCTCAGGGCATTAATTTTTTTTTTTTAGAACTACTTGGCTTTGTTGTAATTGATATTAAAGGTTACAGATGAGCATGAGTTGAAAGAAAAAGAATGTCCAGGTAAACTGTTTTTAGTGTTTGAAAGGTGTGAAATGTTTGTGCTTGCAGTTTCAGAGCAGAAAGTTGGCTGTTGTTGTTCCAGGGAATTGGATGGATGAGTAGATGAAGCATCATGGAGTTGCTGGTGGTGAGGAAGCATCTGTAACTGCTGCTGGTTGGTAGTTCTTTCTGGAATATTGCTACTCAGTATATCGGATAAAACTTGTTGCTGCTGACTTGTTGTTCTCTTATAGCTTCTCACTCCTTCCAGACTTCTATGACCAGTTCGTTCCATGACCATTTGCTCATCTACTCCCAACTCATAAAGTCTGGTTGCTGCTGTTGCCCGAAGAGAGTGATTTGTTTTGAACACTTCAATGCCAGCAGTCTTACACAGTCTGCAGATAGTTTTACTTAAGGTGTTATGACCAAGTGGTTTACTTGTGTACCACACTGCTTCAGTGGGTTTGTTTGCTGGTTGTAAATAGAATGCAGTTGCTGAATCAGGACAAAGGGAAGTGTATTTCTTGAACAACCGAACAATGCATCTTTCTGGATTATCATTGTTAGAGTGCTGAATAACAACTTTGGGCTTTACTTTTCTACCCTTTAATCAACCAGGTCTATTTTTAGATGTGTCTTCGGTATACTTTAAGTAGGAACGCTCACCATCATTTACTACCAACTGTATCTGGCAAGGATGTAGTCGTAGTTGTCGATGCTCTCTGCCACTGCGCAAAAAGCAAAGTAAAGACCATTATAAAAAATAATGGTATCCAGTAGCTGCTGTGGAGTTGTATCACCAAGTAAGCCTTTCTTCCATAGTTTCTCTTCATCTTCTCTGGTCAGTACTTCTGCTTGCCGTTTTGTCGATCCAATTCCTTTGCTCTGTAGGCGTTTCATCTCGGCATCAAGAGATCTCTTGAAATCAATAAATTCCGTGTGAGAAAAAAAGTCTATGGTTGGATAGCAAGTAAGCCTCAAATGTCTCATGATGCCGCAGACAATGTGGTGCAGACTGTTTGGTAGAAATTCCTCACCATCTTTCTTTCTCACCTATCAATGATTATGTATAATAACAACTAGTTATTTGCTCTGTGATACCAATTAAATACCTACCTCTAATACAAATCTACTCAGCCAATGTTGAAGTTCCTCCATGCTGAGCTCTTCAATTGGACCAATATTATCCCCATTCTCACTATTTCTGTATTCTGTCCAGGTTTGGAACAAGCCCAGACAGTACTTTGTATCTTCCAATGCTTTTTTGGGGACACTACTGGCCCTTGCCTCTTCAACGTCCTTGTCTGTCCGTATGGGTGCAAACAGTCTTCTCTTTTTGGCCGGAGGTGAGCTGGAAATGGGATGAGATGGCTCACACTCCACAAAAGTAGGCAGGGCTGGTTCAGTGGGGCTGGAGCTGTCGAGTTGCTGACTCAGCGCTGCAAATAAGGGACTGTAGACGTCGTCTTCAGAAGCGAAGGAAGCTTCTTCGGGTGTTTCCATCGTTAAGTTAGCTTTGCATATACCCCAAGCACTGCACCAAGGCTCCCCTAAGCACGCAGGACTTCCAGTGATGTCTTCGTGAGCAGAGTTGTAAAACCTTAGCATGCTAGCTAGATAGTCAACTCAGATATCGCTTGGAAACGGTTAGCGGTTGCTATGTTCTAAATTAGTTAGGCACTGCGCACCATCAGGCGCTACTGTGTTTAGGGTCCCTCAGGCCCCTTCAGTAGCGCCCTCGCTACGCTCGGGACGCCACAGCCTAAGGCCTTCGGGACCCTAAACACAGTATGTAGTTAGTCTCGCGTAGCCAGACCCTTTACCAACCGTAACCGCTACGCGGGGAAGGAAAGGGTCTGGGAACGTACAATACAACGACTTGTTCAGCAGCACCCCAAAAAGGGTGCTCCAATTATCACATTCCAATGCTTGCGGTAGCCAATGACGTCAGTGCCACGGCCGGGTAGCAGCTCTCCTATTCATGCTGGTACGTTTATTGTTTGCCAGGAGTGCTTATAAATAGTCTACGAAAACAACTTCACCAGTTTGACGAAGATACGCAACGTTCTCACCCTCCCAGATGTGATGTTGACGTCACACAGTATACCGCAAGCTTGCTGGAATGTGATAATTAAGCACCCTTTTTGGGGTGCTACTGAACAAGTCGTTGTATTGTATGTTCCCAGACCCTTTCCTTCCCCGCGTAGCGGTTAGGGTTGGTAAAGGGTCTGGCTACGCGAGACTAGTATGTAGTGCCCTTAGTGGCAGTGTCTAACTATTATATAAAGCTAACATAGCTAGCTACTTTGATATATAAAAAAAATCAATAAAAAATGAAAATAACTCTTTGTACAGCGAAAATGGCCACTTTGCAATCTAACAATGCTAGAAGGACCGCTATATTAACTACATTTGTTTTTCCAAACAATCATTTTGATAAGAAGAACTAGGGTAGCGCGGAGTTCGCAGTATCTGACCAAGTGCTTGATATTGATATTGGCTACGCTTTACCGAACTGCTACGCTGGGAATTGGTCTCAGGACATGGAAATATACCAAATTAATTCTGCCACACAGATATTGCAGCAGTTAATTACCATTAGGAAATTACCGGCAATAGCCCTCCTCAACCACAAACAGAAATTCCTGAACGTGTCAGCCACCCTTTCAATGCTAGGTTTAGATATCATGACTAATTTGCGGTAACAATTCATGACTAATTTGCAGTAACAATTCAGGTATAAGGGAGGTGGGGCACTCACCACTTCCACATTGCTCTAGAACCAATTTAGGACCATGTCCACAGACCCTCCTCATTTCATGTGTTATGTGTGTCTGGCTCTGCCAAACTACATTTACTCTGCTCGGAAGCCACTAGAATGCACGATTTGGCTGGCAGCACAATTTCCAGAGTATAAAGAATGAAATAGCTAAAAGGACATGCCCTTTTTTTTGTTATAATTAGTATTGGTGCAGTCATTTGCTTTTGCTGCACTGGTCGCACCGGTTCTGATGACACGGCATACAGGTGATCGAAATGGTTAATGAAAATTTTTTACATGCTGAGATTTGTAATGTCTGTCACTTTGTATTTCTTTTCCTGAAAGCAAGTGTTAATAGGATGTGTGTACTAATCAAAGACACTAATTGGACTGCATGAACTACTAATCGCTTAGCCAGTCCCTTCAACACTCTTTACCACCCTTTACCTACTACACGGGGGAGGAAAGTGTCTGGAACACTGCTATTGACACAGTGGTTCTAGCTCTACCGAAAGTTGGTGGAGGTAATTAGGCTTTAGCACTATGAATAACATTAGTAGTATCTCAACTGTAACCACTCTTCCTGCGAGCTGCAATTTCACGTGTGGACAGTGATGAGTATCTCTGATGAGACTATGCTAGATGCTGTGCACAAATCTGCTGCCATTTGTGCCTCAATAAAACAAATACATTTTGATCAATTTTGCTGAATAAATGTTTTTGCTCACATGTTTCTCCTTTACCGCACACAGTCAATTAATGTTATTCATAGTGTGATAAAACCTAGACACCTCCACTAACTTCTGGGTGGAACTAGAACTGCTGATTCATCAATGGCAGTGTTCCAGACCCCCTCTCACCTCCACCCTGCCTGTAGCGGGTAAAGGGTGGTAAAAAGTCTGGCTGCGTGAGACTACCCTAAGTGTGAACTCTCAGTGTAGCTAGCTTTAGCTCTATGACATTTTTACAAAAAAAAATTCAGACCTAAAGTGTTTCGGGTATTGCAAATTAGAAATAATTATTGTTACATGCGTACGTGTTGATATAGCTAGCTATAACTTGTGCAGTGAAAAAATTATGAAAAGTTAAGCTCTTAAAACCCTAATTTCAGAATACAAATATATTTTCTGCTCTAATGGTAGCAAGTCAGAATTGACATTTTGAAGTGGCCAAAATATTGCTAAAGGGCTGGGGCTCAGGTAGACTTGTAGAATGTAAATGGATTGTCTGCTTATGTTAGCAAGTCAGAGTGGACAAGCTAATGTGGTCAAATTATGAATTACAGTGAATGGAGTTTGTATATGTATGAAAAAGTAAGTTCATTCTTGAAGAGGCCCAAAAGCAGAGGGTGTGTGCCACAAGGTCACAAGAGTAGGGCTCAATAAATCATTCTTCAAAATTGTCCCTACAATGCTATTCCCTAATTCTCGTAAACTCAACCAATAATGCTTCGGATTCTGCCTACCTATAATGCTATTCAACATAAAATTCTCGAACTTTTTAACGAAAGTGCAAAATTAATATCTTCATTGTCTAAGTATGGAGCATAATTGAAGTTTCATAAGAATCTTGCATTGCAGAAGTTTGCTGTTCTGAAAAAATAGTTCACAAGCAATGAACATTTCTTTGCTGCAGCTACAGAAGAAGGCTGTGATAACTTCTTAAAATTGACTTGTTGGTTGATTTCAAGTGTTGGTGTAAGCTTATTTTAACAGGAGCACAAATTCAGCCATTTTCTGTGGCTACGAGTGTTTTATCAAGCAGCTGATGATAATTGTCAGCTGCTTGCTTGGCTAAACTCATCACACCACTGGCCCATACATTCACACCTAGACTGATACTACACAAGTCTGAAACATTCATAACAACAGCTCTGGTAGAGGATGCACAGATCTTTTTAATGTGTCATGATTATGTTGATCCACCTCATGCACTTCTCTTGTACACTGATTTAATTGCCAAAAATTAAATTATGTGTTTAAGTTCACCTAATATGCTAGAAAAATGCTTCGGCTAGCCTAAAATGCTGATAATGCTTCAGTGTTCCTAAAATGCTAAATAGAACAATTTATTGACCCTTACACAAGAGTCATGAATATTGTTAGTCACTATGATGAATATTTCATTTTTTGATCACATGACGACACAACTAACAAGTCAACAAACAGTGGAACTTTTTCAGTACAAATTTTAGCAATTGTCTTCCCTGCTGTTTCGAATTGAAAACTCTGCCTCCAGGTATATTTGCCAAACAATTACAAGTCATTCATCTACTTCTGTTTCAACTTTGTCTCTCCCATTGCTGTTTAGAATGGAAAATAATTCTACCACTTCTCCACCTGCTGGTACCAGAGATTCCAACACCTCTTCTGCATTATTGTCAGCCTGTAAGCAAAGTCATGCTGAAGTAGTTAAGTTACTGTTAGAGAATGAGGCTCTGATAAATCTGGTGAATGATAAAGGAGAATTTGCCTTACTTTGTGCGAGTGCAGCCGGCTATTCTGAAGTTGTGAAAATACTGCTAGAAAATGGAGCTCAGGTAGATATGCAGAACAAGTATGGTGAGTCCGCCTTAATGGTAGCAAGTCGTGAAGGTCATGCTGAAGTTGTCAAAATACTAGTTGAGTATGGGGCTCAGGTTAATTTACAGAATGTAAATAAATGGTTTGCTCTAATAAAAGCAAGTCAGAATGGCCATACTGAAGTGGCAAAAGTATTGCTAGAGAATGGGGCACAGGTAGATTTGCTGAATAAGGATGGGTCTTCTGCTTTATACATAGCAAGTCAGGAGGGCCATACTGAAGTGGCAAAAATATTGCTAAAGAATGGAGCTCAGGTAGATTTGCAGACTGTGCTTGGTTCGTCTGCTCTAATGATAGCAAGTCAGAATGGCCATACTGAAGTGGCAAAAATATTGCTAGAGAATGGGGCACAGGTAGATTTGCTGAATAAGGATGGATGTTCTGCTTTATACGCAGCAAGTTATAATGGCCATACTGAAGTTGCAAAAATATTGCTAGAGAATGGAGCTCACGTAGATTTGCCGAGTAAAAAAAAAGCTTCACCTCTATACATAGCAAGTCAGAGGGGCCATACTGAAGTGGCAAAAATATTGCTAGAGAATGGGGCTCAGGTAGATTTGCAGAATGTGCATGGGTCGTCTGCTCTAATGGTTGCAAGTAAGAGTGGACATGCTAATGTGGTCAAGTTACTGCTAGAGAATGGAGCTCAAATCCATCTGAAAAAGGAAGTTCATTCTGTCGATGGACCTCAAACAGGAATGGAAAACAAAGGTAAGTTGTCACTTTTAACTCTCTAATTTAGTATCAGCTTGATACTCTAGAATCAAGCAGTGGAAGGTTACAGTATCATCTTTACAGTAAGACAAAAGCAATAGCTACAGGTACTTGTCAGTAAAAAATATAAAACAAGGGGCGGATTTAGGGGGGGCTCGACTGGTGTCGTACGAGCCCCCCTTGTCAGAATGAGCCCTCATTTTTAGCTACAGTATTTCTATCCTGTAACTGGAAATATAATTATAATAGCAATCACTTTTTGTTCATCGTTGTTTTTCCTTGTAGCTACACCAATAATAATTGCGATCTTCTTTTGAACGCACCTCTACTTATTGATATGCTGAGTCAGAATTTTTACTACTTGTGTACTAGACCAAGTTCGTATTATACCAAAGAAAAATAAATCCAGAATTTAGTTTCAATTTTTTTTCCTTCATGGTTGAATTTTACAATTAACAATTATATAAATATACTTCCATCACTAGCTAAATTGTCTTCGTACTTTCATTTTATCTCATGAATTATTTTCTTTTTTTTTCATGATTGAATGTACCTGTTCACTAAGGGTTGGGAAATTGTGCTGGCATGAATCTGAGTGTGATAAGTGATTTCATAAATTCTAGCATATGAAAAATTATAATTAGTTTTTGTTGTACAGTAACAATAGACATTTAAGAGACCGTCTATGGGACTTTTTAAATGAATCTATGAGCTTACTAACTACCCTCTGTGTTGGTAGCTAATTCTATTTGAAGATTCCAATATCACTTTCTGTATAGGAAATAAAATACTTTCAGATTCAGCACTGTTGCCCAGATCAACAACTCACATTACAAACTGTGGCCATACCAGGATTCAGATTAGTCATTGCTAGCATAGCATACAAAAAGGCACATAATTCGCCTACCCCAACTATCCTTTCTTTATTCTAGACAAAAATACCTTTGTAAATTGGTATTGCTCTTAGTTTTAATTTTTTCCTTCCTGATTTTAGCAGTTCATTCATTTCCGGATGGTCACATTATAATGCTAATTACTGTGTGAATGAATATTAGAATATATAATTAGTCTTACAGGAAATACAATATAGCCAACATTTTTCCATAAGTAGTTATAGCTATTTCAACTCTTGAAAAGTCCCCCCTCTTAACAAATCCTAGATCCGCTCCTGAAAACATTATGTATTTGGTATCTATGAACTATAAATTAATGAAGAAAGTTCACTGTGTGTTGCAAATATAAAATAAACTAAGTTTAGAACAACACTGAAAAGTTTGGATTATTTATTACATAATACATTAAATATCAAAAACGTTTTAATTCATTCTCTTTTATTTTCAAATAATTCTCTTTACGGTAGATTTTGCTGTCAATAAAGCAAATTTGTATTATGGTTATGTAGATAATGAAAGTAAAAAGAAAGCAATACAATTAAAAGAAGAGGATAAAACAAAAGAGACAGCTGAAAGTGATAGAACGAATCTACAGATGATCACTGACAGTGAACAAAGCAGACAAACCCAGGAGGCAGAAAATAGAGCTTCAGAATCCGACAGAAAAGATGAAGAGGCAGTCAGAAAGGCAGAGGAGGCAGAAAGAAGGGCAAAAGAGGGAGAAAGAAGAGCTGAGGATGAACATAGAAGGGCAGAGGAGGCAGACAGAAGGGCAGAGGAGGCAGAAAGAAGGGCAGAAGAGGGAGAAAGAAGAGCTGAGGATGAACACAGAAGAGCAGAGGAAGGAAGTCAAATAGCAGAGGAAGCTAACAGAATGGCTGAGGACGAACGCAGAAGAGCTGAGGAGGCAATTACTAGAATTGATCTATGGAGAAATATTTATGATGAGCAGTGGGTTGTAAGAAGGGAGGATATAGAGTTGACTGGTCCTGAGATCGGCAGAGGTGGGTGGGCAACAGTGAGTGTAGCCCATTTTAAAGGAGCACAAGTAGCAGTCAAAATAATCCACAACCAGATAGTTAGCCGACACAATGAAGATCTCTTCCGCAGAGAAATGCAAATGGCAGCTAGGTTACACCATCCCAACTTAGTTCAGTTCATTGGAGCTACACTTGAGGGAGATATGATGATTCTTATGGAATTGTTGCCCACCAGCCTTAGAAGGCAAATTGAAGCAGATGAGTATATTACTCCTAAACTTGTGAAACATACAAGTCTCGACATTGTCAGAGCTTTAAACTATCTCCACAAGATGAAGCCAGATCCTATGATCCATCGTGACATCAGCAGTGCTAATGTTCTCCTAGAACCTTTACTGCCTCCTAAGTATTGGAAAGCTAAAGTAACCGACTACGGCTCAGTTAATCTAGTTCGCCAGCTCCACACTGAGAATCCAGGAAAGTCCTGCTTATTCAGCACCAGAGGCTGCGATTCCAAGCCAACAGACACCTAAAATGGACATCTACAGCTTCGGTGTCTTGATGTTGGAGATGCTCACTGGTGAACTGCGAGCACCAGAAAATCGTTCAAGTTTGTTCCACCAAGTCCATCATAGACAGCTACTTCGTCTCATTCAGAGGTGCTTGTCAGAGAGGCCAATGGACAGACCAAGTGCTGAGGATATCATGTCTGAATTGTTGTAGACGAACTTGTTTTCCCATGCTATTAAATGCTTAGCTATACTATTTCTTTTATTTTTGTGTGAAGTTTCATATTATTATAAATAAAAATTCTTTGTGTTTTGTAATATTAATCATCATATTGTCAGTTTTAGAGTAGCTATTTGAGTTTTTGAAACATTGTCACTACTTTGTAATTTGATGCACTTATCTATTTATGATTGTTTCAAGTTTAATAAACTACGTTGTATTAAAACATTAAAGGTACAATTCAAAAACACAAATGAGATTAACAATAGTGTTGATATTGCAGAAAGTAGATATTTACAGATATGCGATTATTTATTCTACAAAAGTTGTCATAATAATTCGTGTCTGGCTCAGGGATTCATGGTCATACATAACATGGTTTCAAATAGCCCAAAGGCCCATGTTGACATTGAGGAAAGTAGATATGTATAAACATGTGATTATTTATTCTACAAAAGTTCTCATAGCATTTGTGTCAGGCTCAGTCTATAACAAGTAGTTGAGGCCCATGCTGACATTATCCTGCGTAGCTGAGCTGTGGTGAAGGCGTTACCCAGTGGACAGCTGCATCTCTTAAAATCCCCTGCATTTTTCGGTAAGGAATGACCACAATGATGTACAAAATCATTCCATTGCTATTGTCCGGTAGCTACAATGGTTTGATGCTGCATTTGTTTAGGAAACCACCTTTTAAAGTCTCTGACTGAATGAATGACTTGACTGTTGAAATACATATCACTGTACCCTCTCATACAAATGCATGGATTTTAACTATGGGACTCTCAAATGACATTGTAAGAACCAGAGCAATTGACTCTACTAGTTGTTCAATGAATTAAAACCACACTGTGGGAAAGACACAAGTGTAATTTTCCCCACTACATACATAGAACTCTATCTTTAATTAGCTGTTATTCTATTCCATTTTTGATTACCAAATTAACCCACGACTTAGCATGTCATGGGGCATGTGACAATCAGATGATTGTAATTATGATGTATCATAATCATTTTTGTTCATCAGTCATTGTTCAATCCGATATAAAGTCAAAAACCTTTTATCGTACCTAGCAGAGTGTGAGGTGAAGAACAGACTCGCATCGGGATCGCTCCTGCCCCACACCATCTCACCCACATTATCTATTATCACCATTTCACACTTTTGAAGAAGTTTAAGAACTGCATTGTAGCTAGTTATATCAAACTTTATGAGTGGAATATTTGTGTAGAGATAACTTATGAATCCCGAATAGTTTGTGTTGGTGGATGTTTAATGAGGTAATATAATATATGAGCTATAAAATATAGCAGAAATTGATATTGTAGCTATATATTCAAAGCTAAACACACTGAGTCAACAAAATTACAAAAAATAATACACACAAAACAATAAAAATTCTAGAATAATTATATAAATTCAACAGTCATCACTCATCCTAAATTGTAACTATTTAATTAAACAATATTATAGTGAAAATTAGGAATGTTCAGCTTATGAACTAACAGAGCTATTGGTGGAAGTCACAGAACCACTTCTCAAATCTGTAGAAAAAATGTAAAATGTTGAACTACAGCTTGAATTTGTAGAACAAGGAACAGAGCAGGAAGAAATAAAACTTTGAGCAGAGCAAGAAGAAGCTGCACTGGAGCAATCACTAGCTGGAATGGAGTCAGTGGAAATAGGAACGGGAGAAATAGAAGCAGGATAATGGTGAGCAGATACAGATGAAGAATCTGGTAAGGTGTTTATTAACTTCAAAGTTTCACTGCACTCCTTCTTGTGCTGTGGCCAGTGCTTGCCTTGACAACTACGATTGCAATACTGCACTGAAGCACACTTAGTGCACTTCTTTAAATTAGCTGAAGTCTTTTGGCAAAAGGAGCAATTTTCTAAAACATTCTTTTTAGCTGCTATTATAGTTTGTTGACAAACAGTTTTGTGTTTAGGCCAGTATTTTTTCTGGCAACTAGAATCACAATATTGGACTTTCAAGCATCGACTACAAGTCTTCAAACTCTCAGATATTCTGTTGCAGTTGCTGCAATTCTCTTCATTAAGAGATGATTTCGTCTGTTTGGCTATAGCCTGGTTCCTCTGACATTCCTCCTCATGCTCCGGCTTATGTTTAGTCAGACATTCTGAATTGCAGTAGCGAGCCTTGCCACACTGCTGGCATTCCTCAGACCATAAAAGCATTGAATGGCAACAGCTACAATAAATCAACTCTGTTTCTGATTCTGAATTTTGACATGCAAGTTTGTTTGGCTCTGAATGTATACAATTTTGCTTGTGATTCGGCTGGTCATATTTGAGGCATTCTTGGCTGCAGTATTTAGCACCTCCACACTTGCAGCTTGTAATCTCGACTTTCCTACTGCCCAAATGTTTATTGCAGTAGTTGCACTTGGGTTGAGTTATTTTAGCTACCTCACACTCTTTTTATGTGTCTTCCAATGTGCAGTCTGGCATTCTTTGCTGCAATAATTGATTTTCTTGCACTTGCCACATTTTTTGGCTGTAAAAGTAAGTTTTTTACAATTGGTGCACTTCTCACCTCCAACAACTGGCATAAAGTTCATCGTCATCAAGCGGAACATAGGATCTTCGCTGCCATAGAGGACCTGATCTGGGTCACGAAGGAGAGCATACACGACAGCTCGTGTAAATGCGAAGTCCAAATTTGATTTCTGCAAGAGCATAAAAGTAGAGCTGCTTTTAGCACTTTGTAATGTTCCATTTGTGCGGTGAGCAAAGTAATCAAAGACTTCTTTTAAATTGTCCAGCGATTCTTTATCCACAGCTAAAGTTCGTTGATTTGAACTGTTTACAATGCTTCTCCATTTAGAAAGTATGCTTGACTTGTCAAAACTGTCTACAAAGCAATATGCTAGATCTATGGCTGGAGTTTTGTGTCTGTACTTAAACAATACCTTGTTGATGATTATTAAACAGTTACAGGTATCACCTGTAGTTTGAACAAAGAAAAAAGATGTCTTAAGCGAAAACTTAAAGAAAGACTGCAAGAATTCTCATAATACTATATCTGCCATGCCTAAAGGAGCAGCAGATCGCTGAGTCAGTGGTTTGGTATTATACACAGCACGGTCTTCGTCAGTGATTTGGATATTTCCATGGCTAGTTATGTAGGAAGGATTCAAGGTGTATATTGGAAGGGACACAGTGTGATCTGGAGTAGCTATGAAACATGGTCTCTCTTCTTTAAAAGGATAAGGCAAGCCCTATTTACTCTCACGAAAACCATTTATGAACAATTAATTAACTAACCTAAATACAAGTTTACCGATGTAATTAAATACTTTAGTCTGCATAGTGTGTGCCCCCCTCCCCCAAACAATCAATCTTAGGAAAGTAGGGGGTATGCCCCCACTTCCATCACTGCTGAGAAATACACATCTATACTGTAAGTCTACTAGCTATACATATTCAATATTTCATGGAACATCCTATCAGTCTCATTCTCTGATTTCAGCCACACGAGAAGCTACAATCTAATTAGCTAGCTATAGCCAATAGCTATGACATTCCATTCAGGACAATAATGGCAAAAATTATTCATTCTCAAATGATCATGGATATTTCATGGCATAAGGCATTCCCATTCTCAAATCTCAATTTTGTTTGTTCTCAAATGACCATAATAGCAACATTATATCCATTGCACAAAAATGCTGCCATCATAGATGCATTTCTCAAATACATTCGCAAAAATTGCTTACTCACCATACCTATTGGAATAGAATATCGAATAACTGGATATCCAATCTTGTCCTGAATGAAATACCATTAATAGCAGCATATAGGTAGCCAAAAGAATGAATCAATATGAGCAAAATTAGCTGAATAACGCGAAAAGTGCTATTCAGCTGTGTAAATAGGATAAAATTGATTAAACTGTAGGCAGCTCAACTAAGAAAAGTCCATCAGTAACTAAACCATTAGAACCCTGACAACCGGTCAATTGAAGAAAAATGCTTAGGACAAAGAGTAATTTACCAAAGTCACTGAAGCCATATTCTTCCTTTTTCATATCTATACTTTATAGGCTAAAATCTCCAACTTCTGCTGATTTGCTTTGGTAGAAGTCATTTAGAAGTCTATTCGAAATATATCAAATGACAATGTTACAAGACATTTTCCCATTTTTTCAGGATTAAAAAATTCTCGGAAGGCAAGATGGAGTAAAAAGGGTAAATAAGAAAAGCACAATAGTAAATTGATTGAGCAAAAAAGAATAGTAAAATAGGAAGGAAGAGAAATCCAATGTTGTCAAGACTTATCTACAAGATTCTGAGGAAACACCAGTTCTATCAAGTTACCCTCCTAATAACTTATTGTGGGGGAAAATGGGCATTCCATCTAAAAAAGGCAAATGGTAGTACTATTTTTAGACAAGAGAATTATCTGAGTTTAGACCATGAACCTGCCGTTAGGATGAGCAGTTGGAGCTTGCCCCACTTGATAACATGCAGACATTTGTTTCATTTTACTTAGGTCATTAATACTAATTTCTATGTATAGATACATCGTTTGTCACTTGTTTGAATTGCTGTTGTGGATAACCACTTGCCAGAAGTCATTGCTCCTATTCATCAACACCAGCCTGTAGTTGGTTCTATAATTCTTCAAAGCTTTTATCCAAAGGACAGATACATCTCTTAAAATCCACTACATCTATGCTGGTAAGGAATCACCAAAATGCTGGACAAAACCATTCCTCAGAATCTCTCCCATCATTGACTAATAATGGTATCAATGATATATCATCAGTAGATTAACATGCTGTCTTCATGAGAGAAGACTGCACATTATAGCTAGTAGCTATATTAGGTGCAGTGGACACCCACAAATGCCACCTCTGAAATGTGAAGCTCTAAACTCCAGCACTACTCCATTTTTCATGTGATAAGGACCTATGCAATAGTTTTCATTATAGTATGGCCAAAAAAACCAACTAGCTTGAAAACTAAGACAGCATAAAATATCTGGTCACATTATAGCTATTGTCCAGTAGCTGCATGTGGAGTTCCTGCTCCTCAAAAGTCTTGATTGTTGCAGAAACGTCCCTCTAAAGTTGGTAACAGCAAAGTAGTATGCTGCCCGCCACCAGACAATGCAGTAAGTAGTGTAGGTCACCCACTGTAACTATCCACACTCTATTCTCCTGGCAATAGTAATGGAGTAGGTTAGTTAAACATGTACAGAGGAGAAAAACATACAGAGTTAATTAACATATGCAAAATCCCAAATGCAGGAGTAGCACTGGCTTTTATAGAAAGGCCGTGCTACTCATGCTCACAAAAAGTAAAATTGTGCAATATTTTTAGTTTGTGAATTTGGTAAGTACTTTAATTGGAGTTTGATAAGTTTAATTTCTTCTCCATTAGTTTGAATGGAAATCAATTAGAGAGTTTCTTATCTCTCCTCCTGTGGTGGAGTGTCTTTGTTGATCTCGAAGTGTGGCACTCCACACTGCAACAGGTTAATGCTGCATTCTCTTAGGAAGCCACCTTCTTCAAAGTCTCTTGTTGAATGGACTGACCTTATCACTGTACCCTCTCATACAAATATACAGTGGATTTTATAACCACCTCACACACATTATCACTATTTCACACTTGTGATTGTAATCCTACTCTTTTCCTTCTTCTCATGTACCTTCTGGAATATTTTTTTCTGTCCATATTCTCTTTGTTTGTGTCATATTGGTCAGTTTTATTGTCATGAGTTTCTCTGGTGATCTCAGAGGTCTAGCCTATATGAGGCTGGTCCTTAGAGTTCTCTATAGGTTTCTGTTAGGCCTTATAAATTATTTTTGTTTTTTCTGCCTATTATTCTATTTTTGTATTCTTAAAACATTTACACCTATTATTCATTTTAGACGACCTATTTATAATTCTTTTGAAAACTCCTGTTATTCTTTACAAAAAGACAAAATCTAGTTAGCTAATTGGCTAGTCGGAGCTCTTGGTATTGATATTAGCTATTAATACGTTGAAAAAATATTTGCACAGTCAAACAATATTATATTTTAAAGTTCAACATAGCTAATAATAATAAGACAGCTGAGTAGTCTTCAAAGTATGGTTCTTGTTTTGAAGAATAAGTGCATGAGTCTAAAATGGACTAATATCAGCCGACATGTTTTAACCCAGTGAAAATAATCAATTCCGTGCAACTCTACCATTGAATAAATTATTATCAGACAAATCTTACATACTTATATGTCAATTTCTCCAGTTCAAAGCACATAATGTATCAAGGTCAACAGCTACAGGTTTCATTTCATGTAACTTCAATGCAGGTAAGATTGAGATGCTTTAAAAGTTAGTAAAGCAGGCTTGAGGTCTTTGTCAACAGATCATTATTATCATCAAAGCTGGTTCAATACTGGATTTGGATTACTTTCAGAGAATTATGCAGCAATTGAAATGCACAAATCACTATTGAAACAGAATGCATTGATTTCCCTTGAAGGTTTGTGTTTAGGATTTTGCATGTTCCGTATTCGTCTAATTAAAATTAAATTTAGTCCAGTATTCACCACTAATCTATCAGCTGTAGGGTTCCGTTACAATATTCTAAAAATTTAGAACTTAGGGTTACAGATATCTACATACAGCAATATATAGCTATAATTATATGAGTTACAAGTTTGTCTTTGAAATGAATATAGTGCAATATTTACACTTACTATTTATTGCTAAACTATGATATCTATTTTTGTCATGGCCGTGGTTAGAGCATGGAGTCTAGGGATTAGCATCATCTAGACTGAGCACCTACCAGGTCTTATTTGCAATTTATTTGTTACTTATAAGGTAAATTGAAAAGGTTATGGTAATTTGAAAAGGCTGTTATTGTTACAGTCATCAAATTTAACCTAAGTTGTATGTGCACTGGTTATTCACAATGTGTTAATGTTGTGTAGAGCGTACCAATAAATTATTGCTTTTTTATTTACATAGTATGAGACAAACATGAATAATTCACTGTCCATGATCCTTACTACTACTACTACTAACTCAGCTCCTTTCTTGGTGAAGGGAATGAATAAGAAAAACAGGGCTGGGATGGCTGAGGAATAAAAAAGAGAGCAGGAGAGAGAATCCACTGATAAAGCTGTCTAATACTACTGCTCTCCTAATTTGCACATGTGAGTACGTCCGGTGCCACTGTGTGACAGGGTACTTGTGAGTACATACTCCAATATTGTTAGTTGTAACTGTTTTGTACTAGATTGGCCTAAGCCCTATCTAGCTACCTTTACTTGACAGTATTAATATATTTACTATTAACTATAATTAGGACAATCAATGATTGACATAACTCAACACAACTGGCTATAAAACTCAACTATATCTCTACAAGTCTCAGTATTATATAAGTAAATCACGCAAAACCACAATGAGGTAATGTCTGTTATCTGATGAGGTTGTATCACATCACATTAGTAACTATGAATAATCATTTCTTGATCACATGACATCAAGAACCCAATACAGTGGTGCTTGTTCGGTGATAACTTAGCAATTGTCTTCCTTGCTATTTCAATTGGAAACTCTGCCTCCAGGTATCTTTGCCAAACAATTACAAGTCATTCATCTACTTCTGCTTCAATTTTGTCTCCTGTGGCTATTTCATATAAAGAAAATCTCTACCACTTCCCCACCTGCTAGTACCAGAGATTCCAACACCTCTTCTGCTTTATTGTCAGCCTGTAAGCAAAGTCGTGCTGAAGTCGTTAAGTTACTGTTAGAGAATGGGGCTCTGATAAATCTGGTGAATGATAAAGGAGAGTTTGCCTTACTTTGTGCGAGTGAAGCTGGATATTCTGAAATTGTTAAACTACTGCTAGAAAATGGAGCTCAGGTAGATATGCAGAACAGGTATGGTAAATCAGCCTTAATGGTAGCAAGTCATAATGGCCGTGCTGAAGTTGTCAAAATACTAGTTGAGAATGGGGCTCAGGTAAATTTGCAGACTGTAAATAAATGGTTTGCTCTAATACAAGCAAGTGAGAAATGCCATACTGAAGTGACAAAAATACTGCTAGAGCATGGGGCTCAAGCAGATTTGCTGGATAAGAATGGATGCTCTGCTTTATACATAGCAAGTCAGAATGGCCATACTGAAGTGGCAAAAATATTGCTAGAGAATAGAGCTCAGGTAGATTTGCAGAATAAAAATAGGTGTTCTCCTCTATTCATAGCAAGTCAAATTGGCCATACGGAAGTAGCAAAAGTATTGCTAGAGAATGGGGCCCAGGTAGATTTGCTGAATAAGAATGGGTGTCCAGCTTTAATTATAGCAAGTGAGAATGGCCATACTGAAGTGTCAAAAGTATTGCTAGAGAATGGGGCTCAGGTAGATTTGCAGAATGTGCATGGGTCGTCTGCTCTAATGGTAGCAAGTCAGAGTGGGCATGCTGATGTGGCCAAGTTACTGTTAGAGAATGGAGCTCAAATACATCTGAGAGACAAAGTTTATTCTGTTGATGAGGCTCAATCAGGAATGCAAAATAAAGGTTAGTTGCCACTTTTAACTCTCTAATTTAGTATCATGAAGAAAACTATATAATAATAAATGTTCCGTAATTTTTCGGTACAGTATGCCCTATCTAAAATAGCATAAGCTGAGTTTGTTAATCTTGAATTAAGCAGTTGAAGGTTACAGTATCATCTTTACAGTAAGACAAAAGCAGTTGTCGTTAAATAATATAAAAAACCAGGGGCGGATTTAGGGGGGCTCGACTGGTGTCGTACGAGCCCCCCTTTTCAGAATGAGCCCTCATTTTTAGCTACAGTACTTCTTACCTGTACTGGAAATAAAATTATAATAGCAATCACTTTTTGTTCATCGTTGTTTTTCCTTGTAGCTACTCCAATAATAATTGCGATCTTCTTTTGAATGCACCTCTACTTATTGATATGCTGAGTCAGAATTTTTACTACTTGTGTCCTTATACAATATGGTAGACCAAGTTCGTATTATACCAAAGCAAAATAAGTTCAGAATTTATTAATTGGACAGAATTTAGTTTCAATTTTTTTTCTTCATGGTTGAATTTGACAATTACCAATTATATAAATCTACTTTCATCACTAACTAAAATGTCTTTGTACTTTCATTTTATCTCATGAATTAGTTTCTTTTTTTTTTCATGATTAAATGTTCCTATTCACTAAGGGTTGGCAAATTGTGCTGGCATGATATTGAGTGTGATAAGTGATTTCATAAATTCTAGCATATGCTAGCATGATTAGTGTAATTATGAGCATAATGAAGTAGCTAGTTTTTGGAAAAAATTATATAATTAGTTTTTATTGTACAGTAATAATAGACATTTAAGAGGCCGTCTACGGGACTTTTTAAATGAATCTATGAGCTTACTAACTACCCTCTGTGTTGGTAGTTAATTCTATTTGAAACTTTCAGATCCAGCACTGTTGCCCAGATCAACAACTCACATTACAAACAGTGGCCATACCAGGATTCAGATTAGTCATTGCTAGCATAGCATACAAAAAAGGCACATAATTCGCCAACCCCAACTATCCTTTCTTTATTCTAGACATAAATACCTTTGTAAATTGGTATTGCTCTTAGTTTTAATTTTTTCCTTCCTGATTTTAGCAGTTCATTCATTTCCGGATGGTCACATTATAATGCTAATTATTGTGTGAATGAATATTAGAATATATAATTAGTCTTATAGGAAATACAATATAGCCAACATTTTTCCATAAGTAGTTATAGCTATTTCACCCCTTGAAAATTCCCCCCTCTTAACAAATCCTAGATCCGCCCCTGAAAATATTATGTATTTGGTATCTATGAACTATAAATAATGAAGAAAGTTCACTGTGTGTTGCAAATATAAAATAAACTAAGTTTAGAACAACACTGAAAATTTTGGATTATTTATTATATAATACATTAAATATCAAAAACATTTTAATTCATTACTAACATTCTCTTTTATTTTCAATAATTCTCTTTACGGTAGATTTTGCTGTCAATAAAGCAAATTTGTATTATGGTTATGTAGATAATGAAAGTAAAAAGAAAGCAATACAATTAAAAGAAGAGGATAAAACAAAAGAGACAGCTGAAAGCAAAAGAAAGAAGCTTCAGATAATCACTGACAGTGAACAAAGCAGACCGGCCCAGGAGGCAGAAAGAAGAGCTGAAGAGGCAGAAAATAGAGCTTCAGAATCCGACAGAAAAGATGAAGAGGCAGTGAGAAAGGCAGAGGAGGTAGAAAGAAGGGCAAAAGAGGGAGAAAGAAGAGCTGAGGATGAACATAGAAGGGCAGAGGAGGCAGACAGAAGGGCAGAGGAGGCAGAAAGAAGGGCAGAAGAGGGAGAAAGAAGAGCTGAGGATGAACACAGAAGAGCAGAGGAAGGAAGTCAAATAGCAGAGGAGGCTAATAGAATGGCTGAGGAAGAATGCAGAAGAGCTGAGGAGGCAATTACAAGAATTGATCTACTGAGAAAGGCTTATGATGAGCAGTGGGTTGTAAGAAGGGAGGATATAGAGTTGACTGGTCCTGAGATAGGCAGAGGTGGGTGGGCAACAGTGAGTGTAGCCAAGTTTAGAGGAGCACAAGTAGCAGTCAAAAGAATCCACAACCAGATAGTTAGCCGACACAATGAGGATCTGTTCCGCAGAGAAATGCAAATAGCAGCTAGGCTACGTCATCCCAACTAAGTTCAATTCATTGGAGCTACACTTGAGGGAGATATGATGATTCTGATGGAATTGATGCCCACCAGCCTCAGAAGACAAATTGAAACGGATGAGTATATTACTCCTAACATTGTGAAACATACAAGTCTCGACATTGTCAGAGCTTTAAACTATCTCCACAAGATGAAGCCAGATCCTATGATCCATCGTGACATCAGCAGTGCTAATGTTCTCCTTGAACCTTTACTGCCTCCTAAGTATTGGAAAGCTAAAGTAACCGACTACGGCTCAGTTAATCTAGTTCGCCAGCTCCACACTGAGAATCCAGGAAGTCCTGCTTATTCAGCACCAGAGGCTGCGATTCCAAGCCAACAGACACCTAAAATGGACATCTACAGCTTTGGTGTCTTGATGTTGGAAATGCTCACTGGTGAACTGCGAGCACCAGAAAATCGTTCAAGTTTGTTCCACCAAGTCTATCATAGACAGCTACTTCGTCTCATCCAGAGGTGCTTGTCAGAGAGGCCAATGGACAGACCAAGTGCTGAGGACATCATGTCTGAATTGTTGTAGACGAACTTATTTTCCCATGTTGTAATATACTTTGCTATTATTATTTCTTTTATTTTTGTGTGAAGTTTCATATTATTATAAATAAAAATTCGTTGTTTTGTAATGTAAATTGTCATTTATAGTCAGTTTTAAAGTAGCTATTGGTGTTTTTGAAGCATTGTCACTAATTTGTATTTTGATGCACTTATCCATTTATGATTGTTTTAAGTTTAATAAACTATGTTGTATTAAAACATTAAAGCTATAATTCAAAAACACAAATGAGAGTAACAATTTAGTGTTGATATTGCAGAAAGTAGATATGTATAGACAAGCGATAATTTATTCTACAAAAGTTATCGTAATATTTGTGTCAGGCTCAGGGCACCATGGTCATATATAACATGGTTTCAAGTAGTTGATGCCCATGCTGCCATTATCCTGTGTAGTTGAGCTGTGGTAAAGGTTGTACCCAGTGGACAGCTGCATCTCTTATAATCCACTGCATTTGTTTGGTAAGGAATCACCAAAATGATGTACAAAATCATTCCATAGTTATTGTCCAGTAGCTACAATAGTTTGATGCTGCATTCTTTCATGAAACCACACCTTCTTCAAATTCTCTCTTGCTGAATGACTGACTTGACTGATGAAGTACATAACATTGTAAATGCATGGATTTTAATTACAGGACACTCACAAGACATTGTAAGAATCAGAGCAATTGACTCTACTAGTTGTTAAATGTATTATAACCACCTCACACACATTATCACCATTTCACACTTTTGATTGTACTCCTATTCTTCTGATTCTCATATACCTTCTGAAACTTTCCCCTCTCCGTATGCTCTGTGTTGTTTGTGTCTTTTTGGTCAGTTGTATTATCATGTGTTTCTCTGGTGATCTTATAGGCCTGGCTTATAATAAGGCTGGTCCTCTGAGATTATGAATAAAATTAACACAAACTAGGTTACTTGTTACAATTAGTGTGAACGTTTGTGCTTTCAATTGATTGGTTAGTTCATAGATCATTATCCTCATATTTGTGATTGGTCAGTTTTTACATTTCTATTTCTTGTCTTTGTGATTCTATTTGCAGTCTATAAAAGGACTGACCAGGGGCAGTCATAGACTCGGATATTCTGACACACTTTTCTCTCCATTATCCTATACATAAATTTTAGCATATTTGGGTGGATCTAGCCAAGAAACAGAGGGCCCAACAATTTAGTCAAAAATTAAAGAACTGCATTGTAGCTAGTTTTGTCAAACTTTATGAGTAGAATATTTGTGTAGAGATAACTTATGAATGCACAACAATTTTTGCTGGTGGATGTTTAATGACGTAGTATTATATGAGCTATAATATATAGCAGAAATTAATATTGTATATGTATATTCAAAGCTAAACACACCGAGTCAACAAAATTACAAAAAAAAAAAATACACACACATAAAAAAAAAATTCTAGAATGATCACATAAATTCAACAGTCATCACTCAGCCTAACTTATTAATAGTATCTAAACAATTATAGTGAAAATTAGGAATGTTCAGCTTCTGAACTAGCAGAGCTATTGGTGGAAGTCACAGAACCACTTCTCAAATCTGCAGAAGAAATGTAAGTTGTTGAATTACAGCTTGAGTTTGTAGAACTAGGAACAGAGCAGGAAGAAGTAATCCTTTGAGTAGAGCAAGAAGAAGCTGCACTGGAGCCATCACTAGCTGGAATGGAGTCAGTGGAAATAGGTATGGAAGAAACAGAAGCAGGATAATAATGAGCAGACACAGATGAAGAATCTGGTAAGGTGTTTATTAACTTCAAAGTTTCACTGCACTCTTTCTTGTGCTTGCTTTGACAACTACGATTGCAATACTGCACTGAAGCACACTTAATGCACTTCTTTAAATTAGATGAAGAAATGAAAAAAATTAAGGATGGATGTTATGATTTATACATAGCAAGTCAGAAATGGCAAAAATATTGCTAAAGAATGGGGCTCAAATAGATTCGCTGAATAAGGATGGATGTTCGGCTTTATACATAGCAAGTGAGAATGCCATACTGAAGTGGCAAAAGTATTGCTAGAGAATGGGGCACAGGTAGATAATCTGGATAAGAATGGGTCGTCTGCTCTAATGGTAGCAAGTCAGAGTGGGAATGCTGATGTGGTCAAGTTACTGTAAGATAATAGAGCTCAAATACATCTGAAAAAAAAGTTCATTCTGTTGATGAGGCTCAAACAGTAATGAAAAACAAAGGTTAGTTGCCACTTTTAGCTCATTAATTCATTAATATGAAGAAAATTATGCAAATGTAGATACTGAAAGTAAAAAGAAAGTAGTACAATTAAAAGAAGAGGACAAAACAAAAGAAACACATGATCACTGGTAGTGAACAAAGCAGACATGCCCAGGAGGCAGAAAAAAGAGCTGAAGAGGCAGTTGAATAAGCAGACAGAATAGTACAGGAAGCAGTCAAAAGAGTACAAGAGGCAGGTATACGGGCAGAGGAGGCAGACAGAAGGGCAGAGGAGGCAGAAAGAAGAGCAGAGAAGGCAGACAGAAGAGCTGAGGATGAACATAGAAGAGCACAGGAGGCAGAGAGAAGGGCAGAAGAGGGAGAAAGAAGAGCTGAGGATGAACATAGAAGAGCAGAGGAAGGAAGCCAAATAGCAGAGGAAGCTAACAGAAAGGCTGAGGAAGAACGCAGAAGAGCTGAGGAGGCAATTACTAGAATTGATCTACTGAGAAATGTTTATGATGAGCAGTGGGTTGTAAGAAGGGAGGATATAGAATTGACTGGTCCTGAGATAGGCAGAGGTGGGTGGGCAACAGTGAGTGTAGCCCATTTTAAAGGAGCACAAGTAGCAGTCTAAAGAATCCACAACCAGATAGTTAGCCGACACAATGAAGATCTCTTCCACAGAGAAATGCAAATGGCAGCTAGGCTACACCATCCAAACTTAGTTCAGTTCATTGGAGCTACACTTGAGGGAGATATGATGATTCTTATGGAATTGATGCCCACCAGCCTCAGAAGACAAATTGAAGCAGATGAGTATATTACTCCTAAACTTGTGAAACATACAAGTCTCGACATTGTCAGAGCTTTAAACTATCTCCACAAGATGAAGCCAGATCCTATGATCCATCGTGACATCAGCAGTGCTAATGTTCTCCTTGAACCTTTACTGCCTCCTAAGTATTGGAAAGCTAAAGTAACCGACTACGGCTCAGTTAATCTAGTTCGCCAGCTCCACACTGAGAATCCAGGAAGTCCTGCTTATTCAGCACCAGAGGCTGCGATTCCAAGCCAACAGACACCTAAAATGGACATCTACAGCTTCGGTGTCTTGATGTTGGAGATGCTCACTGGTGAACTGCGAGCACCAGAAAATCGTTCAAGTTTGTTCCACCAGGTCCATCATAGACAGCTACTTCGTGTCATTCAGAGGTGCTTGTCAGAAAGGCCAATGGACAGACCAAGTGCTGAGTACATTATGTCCGCTTTGTTGTAGACGAACTTGTTTTCCCATGCTATTAAATGCTTAGCTATACTATTTCTTTTATTTTTGTGTGAAGTTTCATATTATTATAAATAAAAATTCTTTGTGTTTTGTAATATTAATCATCATATTGTCAGTTTTAGAGTAGCTATTAGAGTTTTTGAAACATTGTCACTAATTTGTAATTTGATGCACTTATCTATTTATGATTGTTTCAAGTTTAATAAACTACGTTGTATTAAAACATTAAAGGTACAATTCAAAAACACAAATGAGATTAACAATAGTGTTGATATTGCAGAAAGTAGATATGTACAGATATGCGATTATTTATTCTACAAAAGTTGTCATAATAATTTGTGTCAGGCTCAGGGATTCATGGTCATACATAACGTGGTTTCAAATAGTCCAGAGGCCCATCTTGACATTGAGGAAAGTAGATATGTATAAACATGCGATTATTTATTCTACAAAAGTTCTCATAGCATTTGTGTCAGGCTCAGTCATATTATAACAAGTAGTTGAGGCCCATGCTGACATTATCCTACGTACCTGAGCTGTGGTGAAGGCGTTGCCCAGTGGACAGCTGCATCTCTTAAAATCTCCTGCATTTTTTGGTAAGGAATCACCACAATGATGTACAAAATCATTCCATTGCTATTGTCCGGTAGCTACAATGGTTTGATGCTGCATTTGTTTAGGAAACCACCTTTTAAAGTCTCTGACTGAATGAATGACTTGACTGTTGAAATACATATCACTGTACCCTCTCATACAAATGCATGGATTTTAACTATGGGACTCTCAAATGACATTGTAAGAACCAGAGCAATTGACTCTACTAGTTGTTCAATGAATTATAACCAATGTGGGAAAGACACAAGTGTAATCTTCCCCACTACATAGAACTCTATCTTTAGTTAGCTGTTATTTCTATTCCATTTTTGATTACCCAATTAACCAACGACTTAGCACGTCACGGGGCATGTGACAATCACATGATTGTAATTATGTTGTATCATAATCATTTTTGTTCATCAGTCATTGTTCAATCCGATATAAAGTCAAAAACTTTTTATCGTACCTAGCAGAGTGTGAGGTGAAGAACAGACTCGCATCGGGATTGCTCCTGCCCCACACCACCTCACCCACATTATCACCATTTCACACTTTTGAAGAAGTTTAAGAACAGCATTATAGCTAGTTATATCAAACTTTATGAGTGGAATATTTGTCTAGAGATAACTTATGAATGCAGAACAATTTGTGTTGGTGGATGTTTAATGAGGTAATAAAATATCTATAAAACATAGCAGAAATTGATATTGTATATGTATATATTCAAAGCTAAACACACCGAGTCAACAAAATTACACAAAAATAATATACGCACAAAATAAAAATTCTAGAATGATTACACAAATTCAACAGTTATCACTCAGCCTAATTTGTAACTATTTAATTAAACAATATTATAGTGAAATTTAGGAATGTTCAGCTTATGAACTAGCAGAGCTGTTGGTGGAAGTCACAGAACCACTTCTCAAATCTGTAGAAGAAATGTAAAATGTTGAACTACAGCTTGAGTTTGTAGAACCAGGAACAGAGCAGGAAGAAGAAGTAAAGCTTTGAGCAGAGCAAGAAGAAGCTGCACTGGAATAGCTACAATAATTCAATTCTGTTCCTGATTCTGAATTTTGACATACAAGTTTTTTTGGCTCTGTATGTAGGCAATTTTGCTTGTGATTCGGCTGGTCATATTTGAGGCATTCTTGGCTGCAGTATTTAGAACCTCCACACTTGCAGCTTGTAATCTTGACTTTCCTACTGCCCAAATGTTTATTGCAGTAGTTGCACTTGGGTTGAGTTATTTTAGCTACCACACACTCTTTTTTATGTGTCTTCCAATGTGCAGTCTGGCATTCTTTGCTGCAATAATAGTAAAAGTAAGTTTTTTACAATTGGTGCATTTCTCACCTCCGACAACTGGCATAAAGTTCATCGTCATCAAGCGGAACATAGGATTTTTTCTGGCATAGAGGACCTGATCTGGGTCACGAAGGAGAGCATACACAACAGTTCATGTAAATGCGAAGTCCAAATTTGATTTCTGCAAGAGCATAAAAGTAGAGCTGCTTTTAGCACTTTGTAATGTTCCATTTGTGAGGCGAGCAAAGTAATCAAAGACTTCTTTTTAAATGTCCAGCGATTCTTTATCCACAGCTAAAGTTCGTTGATTTGAACTGTTTACAATGCTTCTCCATTTAGAAAGTATGCTTGACTTGTAAAAACTGTCTACAAAGCAGTATGCGAGATCAATGGCTGGAGTTTTGTGTCTGTAGTCAAACAATACCTTGTTGATGATTATCAAACAGTTACAGGTACCACCTGTAGTTTGAACAAAGAAAAAAGATGTCTTAAGTGAAAACTTAAAGAAAGACTGCAAGAATTCTCGTAATACTATATCTGCCATGCCTAAAGGAGCAGCAGATCGCTGAGTCAGTGGTTTGGTGTTATAAACAGCACGGTTTTCGTCAGTGATTTGGATATTTCCATGGCTAGTTATGTAGGAAGGATTCAAGGTGTATAATGGAAGGGACACAGTGTGATCTGGAGTAGCTATGAAACATGGTCTCTCTTCTTTAAAAGAATAGGGCAAGCCCTAATTACTCTCACGAAAACCATTTATGAACAATTAATTAACTAACCTAAATACAAGTTTACCGATTCAATTAAATACTTAAATCTGCATAGTGTGTGCCCCCCTCCCCCAAACAATAAATCTTAGGAAGGTAGGGGGTATGCCTCCACTTCCATCACCGCTGAGAATTACACATCTATACTGTAAGTCTACTGGCTGTACGTATTCAATATTTCATGGAACATCCTATCAGTCTCATTCTCTGATTTCAGTCACACGAGAAGCTACAATCTAGTTAGCTAGCTGTAGCCAATAGCTATGACATTCCATTCAGGACAAAAATGGCAAAAATTATTCATTCTCAAATGATCATGGATATTTCATGGCATAAGGCATTCCCATTCTCAAATCTCAATTTTGTTTGTTCTCAAATGACCATAATAGCAACATCATATCCATTGCACAAAAATACTGCCACCTTAGATGCATTTCTCAAATACATTCGCAAAAATTGCTTACTCAGCATACCTATTGGAATGTAATATCGAATAACTGGATATCCAATTGTGTCCTGAATGAAAATACATAAATAGCAGCATATGGGTAGCCAAAAGAATGAATCAATATGAGCAAAATTTGCTGAATAACGCAAAAAGTGCTATTCAGCTGTGTAAATAGGATTAAATTGATTAAACTGTATAGGCAGCTCAACTAAGAAAAGTCCGTCAGTAACTAAACCATTAGAACCCTGACAACCGGTCAATTGAAGAAAAATGCTTAGGACAAAGAGTAATTTACCAAAGTCACTGAAGCCATATTCTTCCTTTTTCATATCTATACTTTATAGGCTAAAATCTCCAACTTCTGCTGATTTGCTTTTGTAGAAGTCATTAAGAAGTCTATTCTAAATATATCAAATGACAATGTTACAAGACATTTGCCCATTTTTTCAGGATTAAAAAATTCTCGGAAGGCAAGATGGAGTAAAATGGGTAAACAAGAAAAGCACAATAGTAAATTGATTGAGCAAAAAAGAATAGTAAAATAGGAAGGAAGAGAAATCCAATGTTGTCAAGACTTATCTACAAGATTCTGAGGAAACACCAGTTCTATCAAGTTACCCTCCTAATAATTATTGTGGGGAAAAATGGGCATTCCATCTAATAAAGGCAAATGGTAGTACTATTTTTAGACAAGAGAATTATCTGAGTTTAGACCATGAACCTGCCGTTAGGCTGAGCAGTTGGAGCTTGCCCCACTTGACAACATGCAGACATTTTACTTAAGTCATTTACTAATTTTTATGTATATACATCGTTTGTCACTTGTTTGAATTGCTGTTGTGGATAACCACTTGCCAGAAGTCATTGCTCCTATTCATCAACACCAGCCTGTAGTTGGTTCTATAATTCTTCAAAGCTTTTATCCAAAGGACAGATACATCTCTTAAAATCCACTACATCTATGTTGGTAAGGAATCACCAAAATGCTGGACAAAACCATTCCTCAGAATCTCTCCCATCATCGACTAATAATGGTATCAATGATATATCATCAGTAGATGTACATACTGTCTTCATGAGAGAAGACAGCACATTATAGCTAGTAGCTAAGGTGCAGTGGACACCCACAAATGCCACCTCTGAAATGTGAAGCTCTAAACTCCAGCACTACTCCATTTTTCATGTGATAAGGACCTATGCAATAGTTTACTTTATAGTATGGCCAAAAAACCAACTAGCTTGAAAACTAAGACAACAGAAAATATCTGGTCACATTATAGCTATTGTCCAGTAGCTGCATGTGGAGTTCCTGCTCCTCAAAAGTCTTGATTGTTGCAGAAACGTCCCTCTAAAGTTGGTAACAGCAAAGTAGTATGCTGCCACCAGACAATGCAGTAAGTAGTGTAGGTCACCCACTGTAACTATCCACACTCTATTCTCTTGGCAATAGTAATGGAGTAGGTTAGTTAAACATATACAGAGGAGACATACATACAGAGTTGAGTTAACATATGCAAAAGTCCCAAATGCAGGAGTAGCACTGGCTTTTATAGAAAGGCTGTGCTACTCATGCTCACAAACAGTAAAATTGTGCAATATTTTTAGTTTGTGAATCTGGCAAGTACTTTAATGGGAGTTTAATAGGTTTAATTTCTTCTCCATTAGTTTGAATGGAAATCAATTAGAGAGTTTCTTATCTCTCCTCCTGTGGTGGAGTGTCTTTGTTGATCTTGAAGTGAGGCAATCCTCACTGCAACAGGTTAATGCTGCATTCTCTTAGGAAGCCACCTTCTTCAAAGTCTCTTGTTGAATGGACTGACTTTATCACTGTACCCTCTCATACAAATGTACAGCGGATTTTAACTACAGGACACTCAAAAGACATTGTAAGAACCAGAACAATTGACTCTACTAGTTGTTAAATCAATGTATTATAACCACCACACACACATGAGCATAAGACCTCATTTATCGACCAAGTTTGCCCCACGAACCATAACTCATTAGCTGAACGATTTAAAAATGTATTGTTTCGACCAATCCTGAGGTTATTTCATATTCTATCGCCTTGCAATATTCATATTTTTAATACACAATTTGCAGGTCGCTGTGCAGAGGCAGTGCAGAAGCAGTCAGGCCTCGATTATCGCCCAGGACCACCAAATATCGGCCCGTCGTAGTAGTGTCCAATGCATCGGTTATAGGCCTGTGAACAATCATTCAACCCCTACTCACTCCCATCGCAAAACTACACTATTTAAATATCACCATTGAATTTTTCACACACGACTATCCTTTACCAAATTTATTCCATAGAATTCTTGTCACACTTTTATTATGTTCGTACTTAATTTCCTATAGGAAATTAGGTACTAAGTATAGCCAAAGGTAGTGGCAAAAAAAAAAAGTTTTTCTGTTCAACCTCTATGACCATACTTAGCTTCAACTAAATTGCCCATTTACTATTCAATTGTTTTGGATTGAAAGTGGGGGGGGGGGGGGGGGGGGCAGTATATGAAATTTTAGGGGCTGTACAGAAATATTGTTTATTGGAAGTTTACTGTACAAAGAAGAAGGCAAGCACCCAATCTGAAAAACAAACAAAAAAAACAACAACAACCTTGACCAGCATTACCACAATGTGCTACTGCCATTGGAGTTTACTTCATTTTCATTGGAATGCCAACAAGAAAAAAAGAATCGTGACCTACAAAAAAATGAAAGATCAAATGCTACGAATCAAAGTTCAGAGTTCAACATATGGGACAAAGTTTATTTTTACCATTGGGGTTTGGTACGACACAGTCTTCATGAATCCACCTTGAACAGATGAACTGAAGCCATTCTCTGCCCGTTCCTTCGTCCTCTTCAAAAGAACTGAAGCAGACACAACATTAATCTGTGAATATGCTACTGTCCATTGTAACTTTTGATCTCTTGTGCAGAGTACGTCTACTTGTAATCTTGCTCCCACCTTCAACTAAATTCAAATGTCCTTCATTTGTTGAAGTTTCAGTAGTGACCTCTCGAGAGCGTTTCTTGCCTGTCACAGCTTTGTGTTGTAAACTTTTCTTAGCTTTCTCCTCCTCTGCCTGCTTTCGCTTCTTTTCTTTCTCCTCAGTTCGTCAAATTCTTTCCTCAGCCTTTCTTCTTTGTTCTATTTCTTTTTCAATTTCTCTTTCCTGTTTTCGCTTTTCCTTCTCAGCTTCACACTTCTTTTTCTCTTCCTTCACTTTATAAAGTGACCAACACTCATCGCTAGTGAGAACACGTGCTGAACCCGTCTTTGATGATATCGTAGTAACATCCCTTACCACAGGTAAATTCAATAGATTGGTGAATGGTGAACGTAAATTTGAGGAAGCAACAGGAGGTGTAACTTTGGTGAGTGATACAGTACTCGAATTTGCAACTGAAGGAGACCATGGAACCGGCATGGTAACCGCAACTCCAGTACATGTGGTGACTGCACCAGGAATCAATAATCCACGTTGTGCAGTGATTCTGACTGGAGGTGATCCAGTGGGTGTGGTACCTAGAAAGTTAAACAATACAGGTATGTAACATCACAAATACAAATTAGGCATGTAAAGTGAAATCCCCCCCCCCCAAAAAAAAATAATAATAATAAATAAATAAATTATTACTACCACAAATACTGAAGGATATTTTAGTAGAATGGCAGGAGTCCAACTGAAATGGAGGCGTAACTTGAAAAGTTTGAACCCTGAAATATCAGTTACTAAGACAAATGAGTGAATTTTGTTTCCTGTTGTTTTTTTTGTTTATAGTCAGTCCATAGATTTGAAGTTCTATTGTTCATTAGACAGCATTTAGTTTGGGGACAGTTGGGACAAACTTTTTTCTATATGAAACCATTTACAGGAAAATAGGGCACAACGCAGTCTCCATAAAAAATAAACTGTTTTTTAACTAACACATTTTATCAGCATCGAGTTTGATTGCCTTAGCCGTTCACAATATATGACCTAATCAAATTCCCCTTGGTAGGCTTATTGGATTCAATTGACTATTATTCCCCAACATTCAAGTGTGCTGCATTGAGCTCAATTTTGTCGTAGACAGTCTCACATGATAACATAGGTAACATTGTATGCAAATGAAAAATCATAGCTCTGCCTAAGTTACTATAGCTACTTATATCTTTCTCTCGAATTATCTGGGATTAACAAAAAATGCGATCTGCCAAAAAATCATTTAAAAATTACATGTACAGACTTCATGCTACCAAAACAAAAGTTTTCTGAACAAAATTTTGGTCTTCAGAAAAAAATGTATGGAGAGTTCTTATCACTTAATGAAAAAATATGTTACTGCAAAACACCATTAATTCTTACCTGAAACCTGAGTAGTGGATCCAGAGGCCATAGGGACTGTGATGTGAGAAAGGGATCCAAGGGGCTTGGTACCTGCTACGACATCTTCTGTGACGAGCAAACTTGATCCCAGGGGTGTGGTACCTGCTGTATCTGTTGTGATGTACGAACTAGATCCCAAGGGTGTGGTACATGCTACGACATCTGTTGTGACTTGATCCCAGGGGTGTGGTACCTGCTAAGACATCTGTTGTGACGTGTGAACTTGATCCCAGGAGTGTGGTACCTGCTACGACATCTGTTGTGTTGTGTGAACTTGATTCCAGGGATGTGGTACCTGCTACATCTGCGTGACATGCAAACTTGATCCCAGGGGTGTGGTACCTGCTAAGACATCTGCTGTGACATGCAAACTTG
>WLWD01003734.1_pt1 | contig 41912 bp, 35 predicted proteins | sample 6712731 | NCBI WGS metagenome assembly WLWD01 (sample SAMN12718690, study PRJNA576275) | sponge metagenome | isolation source: marine sponge | host: Mycale hentscheli | place: New Zealand: South Island, Marlborough, Capsize Point | collected 2014-11-01
ATTCTCAAAAGCATTTAACACGATCATTTCACTTATCTCAAATCATTCTTCTCTTATTGTGCCATATAATGATGATGCATTAGCAGTCTTCACAGATGCCTCCTACTCAGGATTGGGCGGAGCACTGTGTGTCTTCCAAGACGACACCTGGATCCCAGCCAGATTCTATTCAAGACAATTGAAGCCATCAGAGAAGAACTACGCCATCATCGACCTGGAAGCAGCTCTCCTGGCGACCATTCAGCACTTTCACCTCCTGTTGTCAGGACGGCTAGTTAATTCAAGCTAGCACAGCTCTGAGAATAGTACACCTCATGATTCTTGAAAATTGTTCCTTGGTAGAGTTTCTTCAAATCTTTTACCATAGGAGAAATAAATTGATTAATATGTTGCTTTGGTTGTTTTGGTCTAGGGATGAGTCAAAATTGTTTTTTTCTTTATAACGTTCATTTCTTGGAAGATTAAGAACACTTAAGTAGATGGCACCAACTGAGAAGGTGTTTGATCATAGGGATTAAACCAGTCAATATTTAAAGCCAGGCACAAATTATGTGGATGTGAAAGAAATGGTCGTCCATTAATATTTTGATATTCACTCCATATTTTACTTTCATAAAATATATCTAACATTTCATTCGAGTCAACATTTTGCTGATGCCGCCATAATTCAATTTGCAAATAGTGATCTCTACTTACCATTTCCTTCAGAGATTCAACAAAACTTCTATGAATGAACAATTTCCTTTGTACCTGTTTTAATTTCTTCTCAACTTCCACCTTCTTCAACAACACTTCGTAGCATGACTTGCACTGATCACAATCAGTGTACTCATATAATAGAATAACATTTTAGACAAACAGCATACTCTACACATTTAAGTACAGATGTTTTTTTGCTCAAAACTGAATTGAGAGACATCTGAGTCTGAAGAATCACCCAATGGTTTTTTTTTTCATTTGGTTATATCAAAAAGCATTTCTTCCATGTCAATCTCTCTCTTGATTATAATTATTATTGCTAACATTGGCATTATATTATTGTAATTACCATTATTAATTGTTATAATTTTTCTGATGACTACTACATATTTGTGCGGACAGATTCCAGAAAATTTAACCAGAAATGTAAATCATGTGAATGGCAGCACATGCAACTTATACTGTGGGGGAAATAGAGAGAGGAGAGGGAGAATGTAGTAGGGAATTCTCTTTGGATATAACCAAGAGATGATGATATAACTGTTGTAGCTCATTGTTGAGGGTCACTGAATCTATAATTAATTGATTTGCAGAAGGATGTCAAACCTACAAATTCCATTTCCTTTGTGTTCATTTTCAAATATAAAAGTAATGTTGTAAAGAGAAAGAAGCCCTAAATATTTCTTGTGTGTGGTATATTGATTACGTTGGTATATAAGTGTGTGGTGTATTGAGTATGTTAGTATATGGTGTGTGGTGTATTGAGTACGATGGTATATTTGCATGTGGTATATTGAGTATGTTGGTATATTGGTGTGTGGTATATTGATTAGGTTGGTATATAGGTGTGTAGTGTATTGAGTACGTTGCTATATTGGTGTGTGGTGTATTGAATGTGTTTGTGTATTGGTGTGTTTGACTTGTTCACCATTTGTCAGCTAGTAATTGTATTTAATGCGGGACAAAATAATGGATAGAATATTTGCAGCATTCACATAGATTATGTTCCTGTATATTGTGAGCTTATAGCCAACATTGAGCTTTCTTTGCATACATTTAATACAGGAGATTATCACATTAGTGATGATCTGAAGTATCCAATGTTGAATAATAATAAGTGACCGGTTTTGGGAAAATCGGCCTAAACGCGGCATCTAAAGTTTTCTCATTTATTCTACCAGTAGGCTACACGGGGCCTTGGGATGCCGTCCTCCTAATTTAGAAGCTGTAGCACAAGCTGTCTTCGCCCTAGGCACTACAATACTTTAGTATTTTTGCTAAACTTATTATTGCTATTTAAAAAAAAACGCCGAGTAAAGGCGATGCTAAGGTCAGGGGAGTGCCTTGTGTCCGTATACTATTTCCATGTGTCTCCTGGATACTACAGAATAAACCGGCTACAGGCGGATTGAAAGAAGTCTAAAAGTCTTAATGCAGTACTCCTTAAGAAACTATGATGGCGAGAATTGCTGACTACGTGAATTATGTAGAATAGTAAGTGAATTAGTTAACTACAGTTTTTCCCCCGCTGTTAGTGAAAAGCCCGCCAATAATTTCTTAGCAACGCTACATACAAGGGTCCAACCGGCTAGTGTTTCTAGCCTCCTAGCGTGAGTTCTAGAGCAAGCCAGAGCTTACAACAGCGTCATAAGCTGGAGCTAACTGGTGTCTATCCATTTCGCCATAAACTATTTTTTTTAAAAATCGACCCATAAGGCTTTACCCTGGGATACTGAAAAAAATTGTTTGCCACGTTTAAGCCGATTTTCCAATAACCAGTCACAGTACAGCTCCTGTGGGAATAACATAGCAATTAGTTGCTTGTGCGGTAGTACATAATAAAATTAATTATCTTAAGATTGTATAGCCCCAAATAGTCATTAATTAAAAAAAAAAAAAGAATTGGTATTTTGCTCAATATATTCAACATAAAAGTTGGTTATATCATTTCTGTTGTGACATTCACTAAGTATTTACTGCTTTGTGACTTGCTATAATTCCTGATCATAGTTTTAGTTTGATTTATAATAATGTCCAACGATTAATACATAGGAATGGGTGATGTTTAGTTGGTATGTTTATAAGCATGGGTGTATAGTAATCAAGTATTTTATGCATAGGTGTCGATTCTGTACTCTACATTATTTAACAATTGGTATGCACACTCAATGACCATTATGCATTTACCTATGATCTCTTCAGATTGAAAATGTATTATGCCAGTGTTTATTTATGTGCACTTCATATTGATTAATATCTCTACAGCGTTATGAGCGCAGAGGTAGTGAAGGAGGGACGGAGGGAGCTTTGGGCAGATGTGACACCTGACATGATGTCAGAAGAAAGCAAAAAGAAGATGAAAAGACGTTCATTTGCCATCCTCCTTCATATTGATCTTGGACATTGAATCAGTTCATTACCAAGTTAGATGGCGGCTTGGATAGCCAGCCATCCAGTCACCCAGGAGGATCAAGGCGAAGGGGCTCACTGGGGGACCAGGACATGCTCCATGATGGTGTAAGAACTGGATGATTAATGATGCTGTAGGAGAGGAGAATTATCAAGAAATTGATGAACTGGAATGATTAACAATTTGAAAGACATTAACTTGATTTAAAAAAAATGTGATTTTGGATTCATAACAATGCTCGCTGCATATACGTTGAATATGGTCTGCTTTATTCCTTGACAGGAAATAAGCTTGTTGTAAGCTTGGTATAAAGCTGGTATAAGCTTGGTATAGGATAGTTATAAGCTGGGTGTAAGCTTGTTATCTTATAATATAAGCTGGGTGTAGCTTGTGTAGGATAGATATAAGCTAGTGTACGCTTGGTATAGGCTATCTTATTCCACAATTTCTACCAACCTTATAATGGTCAGCTTAGAATGAATCTATAAGCTACATATCAACAACATATCAGCAACACTTATAATCAATATTATGATGTCCTAATACTATGCTTATACCACAAAAGATAGTATAGCTATTTTTTAATTATGTCTTTAACAGTTAAAAATTAAACTTGTATAATAATAAAACACAACAAATACCAAGACTTGATGTTCAAATACCATGGACAAATGAAAATTATGTGGGAATATCACAACTTTAATTAAAGCTTGTGTGGATTCCGGCTAGCGATATTTGTCATAATTTGTTTAATCTTTTGGAGATGCAGAACTTAAATAGTATAATCTGTAACAATTGAAATCGAATTAACCCAAACAACATTTTACATGTACCATTTAGATAATACTTTGTTACTATAGTGAAATACCAATGGAAGAAGGAAACACACCATATAAAAACACTGCATTTATTATTAATCTTAAAACTATAAGGATACGATTCAGTAAGCTCAGTTAAAAAAGCTTTTGTGACAGAGAAGGTGATAGGTAATAGTTCATAGGTGTGTTTTGCTGGGTGGTACTAATAACTGTTTTAATGATGTTGGCTATATTTTGAGAGTAAATATATATGTATACATAATATGTATACATGTATATTTACTATCAATTATATTATATACATATACAAGAACATATATATAGGGGTATATGCTGACCATAAACTCTGGCCTCCATTTCTGCAATGAATTTTTTGTTATTTTTGTAAGTACCATAACAGTAAAATACTCCATTATATTTTAGAGACATCTGAGGAATTACTAATTCTGGTTTTTCATTAATAGGTTTAGATTTTTTGCTTCCAAAAAACCAATATGTTTTTGAGGATTGACAAAACAGTTGAGCTTTAACCCCAATTTTACCAATCCACTTCATTGGATCAATTCTGGTATTGTCAGACACTGTAAAAATCACAAAACAATTAAATTGTGATATACTTACTTACATTTAGCTACTGAACACTGGTATTGCGTTTATGGAAAACTAGCTAGCCTATATAGCCCTTTCATTTTTTATATTAAGCAATTCATAATATTCTGTGAATATACTTCCAATTTTACCATAATGCCTATAACTAGTGGTATGCTTAAGCAGCACAATGGCTAGCTGGCGTCCCTAGTTAGGCACCGTAAACTACATCAGTGTTGTAGATGAAGTTTAACTCCTAACACCGCAGCCACTAAAAAATGATCGAGTTTTAAGATTATGTATTTAAGGTAAAAAATTGTCACTGTCATAATAACCGCCTAGTCTCGCGAGCCAGACCCTTTACCTAACCACTACGCGGGAAAGAGGGTCTGGACAACTACCTTAACTCGTTTCGTTCCATTCCTACAGATTCTGGAGGAACATACTTCACGTGTATAACTTATGACGGTGGATATGGTTTTAGTTGGGCGGAGCCCGACCTCTTCTGAAGGGAGAGGTCGGGTAACAAGCCTATACCCGGGTTTGTTCTGCTGAGTCAGCTAATTTCCTTAGCATTTTAACCACACTTCAATCTGATTGGACTGCAACGTACGTTGCAGCAGGGAACAAACCCGGGTATAGGGTTGTTACCCGACCTCTCCCCAGCAGAGGTCGGGCTCCGCCCAACTAGGTATGGTTTATGTAGAAAAAACTTGTGGTCCAATTTTTGCGCTGCGATTATTTCACGACTAAGGTAACTTTCAGGTTCGCGTAGAATATTTCGGTTAGTTTGTGATGGAGTATTGTTCTGGCTGTGGAAAGGATATCTCCACTCAGCAGGAGAAGAAGCAGAGAAGATTATTGTGTGGCCAGAGTGTACAGAATATCTTGCAAACGTTAAAGAAATTTATTGGAAAATTACAAGGCACCCAAGAGAGGTTAGATGCTGTTGATGGAGGCTATATATGTAGATCTTGTGTGAGGCTGATAGAGAGATACAACAGTCTGCATGGGGTGTTGAGCAATAACACATTGCAGGCAGCTCCAGTAGTTAGAGGAATCTCTACTGTGCATCCAGTTCCAGTCACCCTAGGGCCAAGATTGTTATGCACCTATTGAAGCTGGTGCTGGATCACCTGCACTTTCAGTTAAGTTCTTCTTTCATTATTGTTATTGTTATTATTATACAATTTTGGTTAATATAATTTTAGGCCATTATTCGCTACAATTCAAGAGTAAAATCATATCAAGTTACACCAACCAGGCGGCGAATTTGTAGGCCTCTAATACGGAAGAACTACCAGTCTTTTTCCAATCAGTGTGCACAGAATGCTTGTACCAGGAAAGCAATAATTAGAACAGTATCATGCATCCTGAAGCTGAAATTGCATCTATATGTTCAGACAAGCATCAATCAGTGGTATGTAGCAATTCTATACAAGTCCTTTCATCATTCAATTGTAAAGAAATTGTTGATGACCTGTCTTCCCATGCACCCACACTGTTTTCACTTTTGATGGCTTGTTTGAAAACTAGGGCACCTAGGAGTAATGAAGACCTAATTTTGACTGTGATTAGTGGAATCATTCTCAAGCATAGGCGGCCGTCTTGTTCCCGCATACAGCATGTGACATCTTTGATTTTGTATGCTGGCCATTCAGCGAAGCAGGTACACTATATGCAACATAATATAGTAGATTCTAAGTATAACAAATGTAGGTGTACATGAGGCTACAGAAGGCTAGTTGGTCTTTATCACACACTGCAACTATCAATTTAGTAGACAGCCTTGGAGAAAACTTTGATACTGTAGTTCTGGAGTGGAAGAAAGTTGCTGAAGAGAAATTGGACTTGAAGGTAATGCTTGATAATAGTATAGTAGATTTGATCATGAATATAAATTGTGCAGAGTAAACAGTTAACTGCTATTCAGCCTTTTATTGGCTGTGGAGTGTCATCTTCGCCATCTCCTTTGTGGTCACCAAATTCAAGCAGTGAAGAAGAAAGTGATAACCCAGATACAGAGCTTAGTGATGACTCAAACTCAGCACCAACATTTGAGGCAAGGTTGGTCCCTGACACAGCGGAGCTGAGCGACGGCAATGGTATTGATACAGCACCACACATTTGTATATAGTGATATCCTTGACAACAACACAACTCCAGAGCCAAGTGATGAAGTAAAAGAAAGGAATGAAGAAAGCTTGTCTATAAATGCTGGATACAAGATTGTATTTGACAACATTGACAAAAATGTAAAGCCACGATTCATGCGCAGTGATTATCAAACTCATTCACTCCACTGTGTTCATGGATATGCTGTGAACGATCTAGTTGACTTTTCTGAGTACTCAGATGTAGCACCAAAAGAAGTTAATGTCTTTGATGTCATCCCAACTGAGGAGGATTACAAGTTATTGAAAAGTGACTTTTCTGTGTTGGTGTCACGAGCAATTGTGAAATTTCTGCCATTTTTCAGCTCAGACTACAAAGACTTATCTCAAAGCCATATTCCTCATAGATACTCTATGGAAATATCTGCAAAAAGCGAAGTGGTGAGTTTTAACTATAAGGTGTTGAGCAAGAGTTAATTGGAATGTATTGTGTACTGATCAGGGCTTAATACTCGTTGCCACATAGGAAATGTGTTAAAGTAAACAGGATTTTTGCATATCATATGCATTCATAGTTATGTTGGGTTATTACATCACCCCAGGTTATACAAGAGTTTATTGCACAAGAAACTCGCTACTATGGTAATCACACATGAGCAGTACATAAATTTATTATAATGTAGGATACTTCAGAATATTACTTGCCTGATTGGTTGTATTTATGCTCATGCCTACAGACTCGTGGTATTCTCCTGTATTTAATGAAGTATTATATGTATTTTTGAGCAAATTATTTTAAATGGCTGATTTAACTAGGAGTCTTTAGATTCATTTACTACACATAAATCATTTTCAAATTTAAGGCCTAACTTGATACGAACTATACCGTAGTGCTAGAAAACTATGATAGTATAAAGTATTGCGGTTTATTAGATTCTAATGAAATTCATGAATTTTTCGATTTTTTAATTTGCGTTTTAATAATAAAATAAATTACTGGCATTCAGCATCACATCAATCAGAATCACATGAATCAAAAGGATCACTATTTAAGAAAAGAGTGCCAGTGTCAGTTTGGGAAGTATCACTTTCAATTGCATGAGCTATTCCAGCCTTTCTAAATCCACTCTTGACAATTTCAGGTGAGGAACGAATATGATCATATGCAGACATGATCCACTTGCAGCTTACCCCTTTTACAGTAGACATTCGAAAGTCTATTTTCGCAGTATCGGCCTGAACACCATCTGTGAGCTGCTTTGCTACTTCCTGGGCATACCACTCTGAAAAACCTTTCCTCAGATTGTCTTTGAATGGCTGGTTGCCAGTGCACCTATCCCTGTCTTTTTCGCTATCGGCAAGTCCGTCTTTTTAAATACTTTCTTAAAGCCATAACGGTAAAACACGAGGGTGGGCGTCATTTTGAAATACTGTGCGTTAATTAGAAAATGACGGATTGTTACTTAATACTGTGATATTTAATTGTGCGATTTGTTCCAGCTCGCAAATGTTGCAAAATTAAATACCACGCAAACTATTCTAGCACTACGGTATCTGAAAAGTAACTTAAAGATTGGATTATACATAATGTGTCTAATATATTCATCATCTCATTAATTTTGTCCATTTAATAAATAAAAAAAAATTGTAATATTAAAATATTACAGTTAATAGTTGAACTTCTCCGGCACAAGTGCTCAAGCCTCTCCTGGTGTCATCAGTGAGCAGCAGCATTGCTGGTTGAGATAACTCTATTATATCTAATCATGCACAAACAATTGCTATTATTGCACTGGAAGCAAACAGATCACTTTGTTATGATCTAGTTACATTGTGGTCCCAAAAACCACATTGTAGTTTGTTGCTAAGCAACCAAATTTGACCAAAAATGTTGAACAATACATGTACTTTCACGTGATATATTGTTGTTAGGTACTTTTTTGAACTCCTGATTTTATATTTATTTTTAAACATTCATATAGAAAAAAAAACTATCTGCCGGTGAGAGGGTTAAGTTATTAGCACATTGTCCACATTCACGAGAGCCGGCACACATCACAACATTTGCACCCAATACAAGTAAAACTGCAGCCATGAAAATCTTCAAAAATCTGCAAATACCAGACTTGTTTGTGCAGCAATTTATCATGTGTTGTGTTGTATACTGATAGTTCAAATCTGCAGCATTCTTTAGTATAGTAGCACATGACAGTTCACCATCTCGGCCAGCCCTACCACTTTCCTGAACATACATTTCAGCATCTGTAGGCACACCCCAATGAATCACATGATGTACATCTGGACAGTGGATTCCATGCCAAATGCAATGGTAGCAATGACAATACAAAGTGGTGATGGCTTTGTAAATTGTGAAATAATCTTGTTTTTAACTCTTTCCCCGGGTAGCGGTTAAGGGTAGGGTCTGGCTTGTGAGACTAGTAACCGCCCTCTTGCAACTGATGACTTAAACAACAAAACTAAAAGGGGCCCACCAAGTTGGCACCTAACCCTACATAAGACGTGCTTACCGATGTAGTAGCCACAAAAAGTGGTGTAAACACGGCTAATATATTTACATGCTTGTTAACGTTTACTTGTGCTACTCTTAAGCTAAGCAGTAGCTGTATTGTATAAAACTTTCACCAGGGCCTTAGGCAGACTTTTCAAAAGGGGGGTTACAACCTGACCACACCCAAACCACACCTCTTAATTAGCTATCATCCATTATCAACAAAATTGACATTAAGACAGACCATTATATAAAACTAAATAGCACATTGGATTTGAGAGAATCATGAAAACATCAAAGATTGTTTTGAGTATATTACTGAAATAACAAACTAGCACATTTAATTCTGCGTGGATATTTTTCTAAGTATAATTTGCAAACAGTGTCAATATCAATGTCAATTTCATATGACATGTGAATCAGTGCCAAAGAGGTTAATCGTTCTGCAGTTTGAGTAGATCGAAGGTAGTTGTTTATTCTCCGAAGGGCGGATGCTGAACGCTCACATGAACAAGAACTAAGGGGCAGGGTTGCAAAAAGCTTCATTAGAGTGAACAAATTTGGTAGATCATCAGGAGAGCATAGCCTTAGTGCTTCACTAAGTGTCTGTGGACGTTCCTTTGGAGTAACTTTCAACCATCTCACCTTCCAACGATGAAATTCTTCATCAAGAATACTAGCATTGGGGAGGTCATCAGAATAAAAGGAAGCAGCTGACTCAATATCACAAAAAGAAGAATTGTTAGTGATATGTATTGGCAGTAGGCCTTGCAGTGTGGCTGCCTGCTTAGAATGCTTGGTAAACCTGGAAGTGACATCGCTTATAAGGTGATCAAGAAAAGGTATAGCAACAGTTATTTTAAAGTACTCTTCAACTGAGGTACTATCTGGGTTAGACCGGTGCTGCTGTCGTGGAGTGGTACGTGGCTTTTGAATCTGAATATTTGATTGTTGTGCTAGTCTAGATGAATGCCTAAATACCCGGCCACTGTAGCTATCAATATCTTCTCTCTCACTCTTCAATTCTGTGCAGCATTTGTCAATAATACTCATCCCTGAAACAAGATCCTGGTCTTTCCCCTGGACTTTAACTACTGCTTCCTTGAGATAGGACAAGGACCTGGAAAGAGTAACTAAACAATAAATAAATTCAAAAGATTCTAGAGCCTTCATGTGAGCTAGGGTATTCCTTTTATCTTGCAGACCAGCCATCATTGTAATTATGAAATTCACTATTACCATAGAGAATCACTTCGCACAATTCGATAAGGAAGGGGTGATATTGAGAGAATCGCTCCCAACCATCAATATTTTCTACCCATCGAGTGATACACACATTTAGTATAGCAGATCTGTTGGTACCAACTTGAGATCTCTTACTAATGATAGCTTTGAGTAGACCTTCTCTTTTAGGAGAATACCGTATCCACACTGTGAAACCTTTTATTTGGTCTATGCAATTTCTTATGGAAGGAATGGAGCAAGAATTCAGTATTGCTAGGTTAAGGGAATGCCCAGCACAGTGAGTGTAAAGAGCTTTAGGCTGCCTTTCTTGGATAATTGCCTGCACACCAGCTTTCACTCCACTCATAGTGGATGCCCCATCATACCCCTGACCACGCAAATTATCTAGTAACAAGCCAATTCCTTCCAAAGACTGTACAATGGCATTTACTATGTCCATAGCTCGAACTCTTTCAAGTTTTATAAATGAAATAAATTCCTCACGTATATCATTATTGGCATCAAGAAACCGAACACATATGGGTAAGTGTTCCACATGATGACAAGATACTTCATCAGCAAGAACTGAGTAATCTTTGGCTTTCTTTATTTCTGAAACTATTTTAGAAAGAATAACATCATATCCAATAATATTAATTAGTTCATTTTGAGTTTGTGGGGACAAATGTTTGGCATTCTTGGCTTTAGGATTGTGAAGATGATTATATAAAACTTCATCACTTTCTGCAAATACTTTGAGCAGGGCCAAAAAGTTTCCAGGATTCTTACTAGAATCTATAACTTCTGAATTGCCCCTGAATGCAATAGCTTGTTTAGATAAGAAAATAATGGCTCGCACAATTTGCTTTAATATATGCTCATTTTCCTTTATTATGGCTTGCAGAGTACAGCTTTTAACAGCATCTTTGGAAATACTTATAATATTAATTGTTATGTTTAGCTAGTTTTCAATTAGCTATTTTATTATTCATTCAATTATTTGTTTATTTATTGGTTTGTTAGTTAGTTATTTATTTATATATTTGTTTATTTCATTTGGTCACTTATTTTTTATTCGTTTATTTCATATTTATTCATTCATTCATGCATCCACTTACTAACTCACTCAGTCACTTATCATTCATTCCTTCATTTTATTTAATTACTATTTATTCTTATTTTCTTTATTATTATGAAATTCCTTCCTCTCTCCAAATTAATGAGACATCACCTCCATTTTACTCCGTTTTGTACTTAGTGGGATGTAATCTTGCAGGTTGAAAAGCAATACTACTAAGACTGTTAAAGAAATTGTATTGTTATTGGAAAATCTGGGAGACAAATAATTGCAATGGCCTGTACCTTGTCATAATATACTGCAAGTGCAGCAGCTATTATACCTACTATAACTACTACAGCATCAATAATGAAAGTGATCGGCCATGATGACCAAAAGGTTGGGAGTCTCTACACACTGAAGGGTCATTACACAATGTACAATGACGATGGGTCAACCCTACATGCTTACAATGCTGGGAGGTCACTTCTAGGAAGGGTCAACTACACCAGCTGATGTCCCAGCTCACACAAAAATACATGAGTGTCAAAGTACAAATGACATACCAATGTCCTGTGTACATGTAACTAACTACTCTTCACTACTAGTGGTGAGCCCAGGCACAAATGGCTGGCAAACCTCCTCAGTTATGCTACATAAACCTAAGCAAATTATGTAAATTTAATTTCATATTCTAACACTCCAGGTACTAATAAAAGGTCGTGTTTTACGTAGTAGTAGTTACGTAGTAGTAGGGAAGGGGTTTCAGTGCCATAAGTAACTACTAGTCCACTTGATTGAATTAAAAAAAAAATAAGTTAAAGTATTTATTTGTTAGTCAAACATTTGCTTGGTGCAATTCTTTAGGTGAGTAGTACCTGCAACACATAATACTCTCATACACAATTGTTCACCAGACATACCAACACAAGACTTAACCTCCATAGTTTTATAGACGTTTGGACAATGAACTGTTGTGTTGGGTGTACAAGTACGACAAAGGGCCATTAACTCACCGCCACTATGATATTAAACTCTTGTAAGTTTGATAATTATATATAAGAGTCCCCCTTTGAGTGCAAAAATGACAAGAATTCAGTAGCTTGGTTAAAGGTATACCAGGACTCAACAAAACTTTCTATCCCAACTCATGTAGCATATTGGAAATGTAAGTCTATTTGTTAACACAATTATTTTTTTTTTTTTGTCTGAGGAGTAGTAGGTAAGGGAATAGTAAGTTTAATTATTTTCGTGCTGACCCTTATATGGCGAATTCTCAATAATATCTGCATGGATAAAAAAAAAGTCCCAATCACTATTTGACAGCACTTAACTAAGGCACTGGTGCTTTATCTATAATGGCAGCAATTAGATAGGGTAGGGAGTGATATAGGAGAGTCCACCCCACATCTACATAGCCAGCTTATGGCAAATTTATTATTAATTTACAGCACTTAAGAATAGGTCTGTGTATAGAAGGTATATTTACCTCCAACTAAAACTTTGGATGAAGCCTTAAATTCTGTATTATTTGGCAACGTTCCAGAGCAGTAATATGTACCAGAATCATGACTTCTGACATTACTAATTATCAATTCAGGAGAATTTTTATTCTTTATCCCATAGAGTATTGAATCTCTTGTCCACCTTACACTTCTGAAGCTGATACATTTCAATGTAGCTTTATTACCTTTTACAACAATCTGCCATTCCGGTAAAATAAATCCATATTGGCTTCCTTGGATTTCTAAATTCATAAACAGAAACAAAATCAATTTTATATTATTACCGATCAATAACTAAATCTTCACAGCCACTAAGGAAATGAAAGTAATGAGTGAAAAACCTGTAAAATAGTTTAACAAAATGGTCAAATTATCAAGACAAACAAAATTCACCGGTAATGAAAAGAAATAGACTGGTTACAGTAATTGTGGTCATACCGAAGAAAACAGACAACAGACGCTCAATGTTAATGCGTCCAAATTGTCGCATGAGCGCAGAAAATAGTTAAGGTTGAGTGGGCAATAAAAAATTGACTGCCCCCAGGTGTCTCTAGTGAAAAAATGTCCGGTCCTCAATAGTTTACAAGCTAATTGGTGTAGGTCGACGACGAAATAAGAATTATCGGAATTTTAATCCTACTGGTACGTTTTAATTTCCCTAAGATTTCCATTATTGCGAGATTGTATAATGGAAGTCCAAGAAAACCAGAAGGCAGTGCAACTCTTGTGTGTTGCACCTCAGTGCTAGGCACTGCAGGCAAACTCCATCCAGGGAAAAATTAAAAGGAATGCTGTGGGCGCTACTATTAAAAACACAGCTATACAACATTTAAAGAGACACTGCGACGGTACCCAATGGGTGTAGTATTAATATGTAGCTAATCGGTCAGTTATGCAAGGAAACTGGAGGACTCTATTGGCAAAGGCCCAGTCAAAAACAAAAATAATAAGAAATACAATAATTAGCCACGAGTTGACCATTGTCTTGGTAAAAACAAAACAGGAAGCAATATAGTCGTGTGAACTAATTGCAATTGACTGGCGAGTAAATCAACGTTCAGGTGTAAAGTGGGCGGCTACGTATTTTTAATGCAATAACTTTTGTTTGAGTTTAGTCAAGGCTGTCCTGCGCTTCCAAATAGTTATTTCCTGGCACTGTTCAGTTCACGGGTAGCACCTAGGGAGAAGAACTAGATGGAGTGAAATTACTAGCCAGGGAAGGCTAAGGCTGCCCATTATTGTAGGCTGTTTGAGAATGTTGAACCATCCATGGTGTCTAGTGTGAGAATTTTACTGTAATCCACAAGGATGACACTATTGTTCTTGTTTGAAATCTGTACTTGTTTAAGCTTAATTTTTATTGTCAATTATTTCATTTATATAATATATTCACCAATAAGAATATTACAATTGAATTGTCACATCACAACCATTAATATTTTCAGAAATCGTACAGAAATAAGAATGATAATGAAAAGCTTCTTTAGTAGCTAACTCGAAGTGAAAGTGGAGTAACTCAGTATTCAGGCTGAAGAAACCTTGCATTCAGAAGATACTGGACATGAATGAGCCTGGCAGGAATACTAATATCGTTTATATTGCCATAGTTTTGCTTTTTCTGTTTTATTCTAGCTTATCTAACACTACTTGTGTATCACTCATATTCATCTTTATTTCAGGTATTTCTTAATTTATTGTTAGTAACTTTGACATGCGGCTAGGGAGAGTAAGTTAGCATTGGTAAAGATCGTCAAACAATACGCAATTGCGCCAAACACGCTAGCAAACCAAATCAAGGAACGGTTATGGACCAATGGTTATATAGTTTCTATGTAATACCTAGCTAGTTCTTCCAGCCCCCTTTGTTTTCACAAAATTATACCTTGTATTTTCTTAAGAAGGTGATTCAATTCATTATTTTGTTCAAATGCTCACTGTGAAGAGTATCCAATACAAACCACCTTATACCACTAGATTATTGATACACTAGCTATTATGCTTTATAATTGATACATTCTACCACTGACGTATGCCAATTTTATGAGCTATTCATATTGTAGATGGAATACGCTAAATTGAGTGTAACTTATTGTGAACCATGTGAAATTATATAGCAGTTTAGATGTATAGAAGAGCCTGTGTTCGCTTTTGTCACAGTGACTTTTTATTGTATGTGTGTAACTATACATGCCTATGTGTATAACTATGTATGTGTATAACTATGTATGTGTGTGAGCGTAACTGTATATGTTTGTGTGCATGCTGACGTTGATTTTTCTAGATGGAAAGTAATCTAACTTAAGTAATCAAAAGTAGCTCAATAAGAATGATAACATTTGTCCAATCTGCTTATTGGAATTCAATCTTCTTGGATTTCTATTACCAATTTGTGACCGGTGTCGCAGTGAATACTGTCCCCCCTTGAATTATGTCCCCCCGGACAAAATTCACTAGTGAATTATGTCCGGCCGGACAGTTCTCACTAGTGAATTTTGTCCCCCCTGGTGAATAATGTCCCCCCCTCTCTCTCCACCTTCATAAATCACACTTCGAGCAAATCAACTGCGGCTGGTGACGCTGGACTGTACCAATCTTCTTTAAGTTCAACCCTGCCTTTCCGCAGGCTCGTTTTCCAATTATTGAGGGAGCTCCCGGGTGCCACATCCAAGTCTATTAGTTATTGGCGATGAACTGGGTGTGCCAGGCACTATTTTCAAGTCTATTTGCTTATTGGTGGATCAACTGGTAACTTCATTGTCTAGCTAGTTAAGCTCACTCCTTCATCATTTGTTCATATTAAAATATAGTTATGAAGTAGAATAGAATTTCACCACTACTAACTCAATAGCCATACACATTATACAATTTACAAATTTTACAATATCTTGAATCTTACTGTACAGTATTAAATTTATATTGTTTAATCTGTCGTAAATAGCTAAGTCCTTTACCAGCCAGACATAGCAATACATGGTCAACTCTTGACAATTATGATATTTTAAATTCAAATTCACATTCCCAAATGAGTGTCCTATTTTTTATCAGTTTACCCAGGGGCAAAAGCTGTGTGAAGATTTTACCAGATATGGGAGTTGTCAGCAGCTGTCCACTGCAAAACTTAGCCTCACTAATGATTGAATTGAGTTTATAATAGTTAAACATGTAGCTAAACTTAATTGGTAGAAGAAACTTAAACTATCAGTTGATGATTTAAAAACTAACCAAAAGAAATAGAAACAAACTTGATAACAACTCTAACTAGAACTACTAAATGCCACTCAAAATAACTTAAAAGTAATAATTGAACATTGCTAATTTTCAATAACTAATAAAAACTTACTATGTGGAAAAATAGCATATGAAGCAACACTTCTTATAATTTGGTAATACATAAATAACTGCCCTAGCTGGCTGGTTGGCCCTATCAAGTATGCTCTACATCAAATTGTTAAAAATAAATAAATAATAAAAAAAAAAGTTGTTAAATAGATAGTCAACTGGTATAGCAAAATACAAAGATTGCTACAATATCATTTTTTGTAAGGATGATTATAGTTTTTTATTTACAGAGTTTTAGGCTAAATGTTTAAGCAGACACACTGATAGACAGGACACACTATACCATTTACAGTCCTGCCACAGCCATAGTAAAAACTGCCCACTAAAGTGAATAGCTATCTTGGCGGAGGGGGACTGAAGGGGTACAAAATTCACTAGCTAGTGCCTGGTTAGCCATTTAGCTACAGTTGTGCCACAGCCAGACCTTGAGAACAGCCTAGCTAGCTACTAAAGTGAATAGCTATTGGGGAGTGGATTCATTATTCACTGAAGGGGGACAAAAGTCACTAGTGATTTCTGGAGGGGGTGGGGACAGTTTAGAGGGGGGACAAAATTCACTACTACAACTGTCATTCTTATAAATTAGCTGGATATATTTATTTTTATTTGTTCAGTCATTTTCAAAATGTTTGAAGTAAAAAATTTTAATCTTCAATCAACCCATCGTATAACCCTTACCAACTTTGCCATTCGCTCGGTGAATCTGGATGGAATGGAGAATTATGATAACATATACGATTTTCTGTACTCTGGTATATACCCAGATTATTTCAGCAAAAACCAAAAGCGAGTATTGAGGAGGAAAGCGAAGAATTTTAAGGTCTGTGATAGCAAACACATTTTGGTAAAGAAAAAATCTAGCTAGCTAGCTAGATCAAAGTTGTATGACGATAGCAACTTAGTTTTATCAACTTGGTTTAAAATAGTTTCATTTCAAACTCTGTAATTATACACATAGGAAATGAATTACAAACTTGTTAGGCTTCTTTGTAATGTGGACTTGACAAATCGTTGACCCTTTACCATTAATTGTAAACTACACCAAATGAGTGCCAGCCCCTTAAAATAAGTGACCAAGGTGTGTCTTTAACATAAGTTAAGCTCTGTATATTATGATTTTTTGTTTGCATGAAACATTTCTGCTCTGTAAGAGACCAAAAAAAAAAGAGCTGGCTCGAATGTATTATTTTATACACAATCCGTGTGTTGCATATTGACATCTGCATGTGCAGTACGGTTATAATCAGAATTTGCTCTTCACCCCTCCCCCACCCCCACCTCCCCTCCCTACCCTACAAGGTTAAAGATGGTCTTCTGTATTTCTCGAAAAGTGGAAGTGAGTGGAAGCAAGTTCCAAGAAGTGGGAAAGACAAGAAAAGAATACTGGAGTCTTGCCATGGATCGGAGGAGGGTTAGTGTTTAAGTAATTGTAAATTGGTATTGACCATAAGTTCATTGAGCTTTTCGTAATTTTTTTTTGCTGAATTTTGTACCAAAACATGATAATAAAGAAGCTATACACAGTATGATATCTTGAAGTTTAAAAACACTTCAGAAAAGATTCAAATGTATTATCAGACAAATACATATACTGTTTTCAAGTCTCTGTTAAATCATAATGAATATTATTCACTGGTTAGGTGGACATCTTGGGAGGGATAAAACATCAAAAAAAATCAGGGAGCGTTTTTATTGGAAGACTATGTGGAGTGATATTCAAGAATATATACACCAATGTGAGGCTTGCCAACGTGCAAATGATACAAAATTCCAAAAGGCAACAGAACCCCTCCATCCTATACCCATAAAACCAGAAGTATGGAATCAGGTAGCTCTTCTTGAGTTCCGATTTTATCTTAGTGCTTATATAATTACATGAACATCACTTTTTCAGATTGGTATAGACATTGTTGGTCCTCTTCCAGTAACCTCCAAAGGCAACAAGTACATAATAACTTTAGTGGATTATTTTTCCAAATGGCCTGAAGCGGAACCATTGGCAGACAAGAGTGCAAAATCAGTTGCTTCATTTCTGTTCAAAATGTTTTGCAGGTATTTGCTTTGATATTTGCATTTTAGCTGATAATTACTTAATCATTGATTTAGTAAATTTTGGGTTATATAGGAGTGTGCTTATTATATTGTATAGATTTGGATGTGCTAAAGTAGTAATTTCAGACCAGGGCAGAGAGTTTGTTAATCGAGTCAATGAATATTTGTTTTCAATTACAAAAACAGAGCACAGAATTACATCTGCTTACCATCCGCAAGCTAACGGAATGGTTGAAAGATTTAATCAAACTTTGCAAAGATCTTTAGTAAAAGTTGTCAATAGCAATCAGTCTAATTGGGATGAGAAACTGGATGGAATTCTATTTGCATATAGAACCTCACAGCATCAATCAAGCAAGTTTACTCCTTTTGAGCTAATGTATTGCCGGTGAGTAATTCACTATTCATCATTTAATTTTTTATGAAATTTTGTGAATTTTTCATTCAATAAATTTATAGCAAGGCAATAATTCCTATTGAAATGGAAGCTGTTGAAAATGAAATAAGCCAGAGTGATGATGATTTTACAGACAACAAGATGGAGTTATATGTAGAACAAATGAATACCTTCAGAGATTCCATTTATGCAGATGCCAATGATAGCATTAAAAAATCCCAGCAGAAGCAAAAGAAAGATTACGATAACAAAAGAAGAAAGATGAAGGTAAGTGTACATAAGTATGATAAGTAATCAGGGTTTCATACAGACTATGGGAACCCTGGTATTCTCCCCCCTTCCCTTCCACTCCTAAATTTAGTTTCTCCTCCCCTAAAATTTTTAAAATTTTTTAATGACTAAAATTTTCCCAACTAAATTTTTTCCCGATTAAATTTTGTTTATGAAACAAAATATGATCAGTGCAAAATATAAAAAATTGTAGAAAGCCTTGCTCTACAGTTAGTCTGCTTACAACTGCCCAACACTTCTTCAAAATTAACAATTTCCAAGATTCCAACTAGCAATATTGTCGGCACAAACAATACTAATACTTCCTTGAACTGAGATTTCTTGCCACCCAGTGTAAAAGTCATGCCTTCATCCTATAGATATGAATCAAACATTACAGGTGTATTAAATTAATCCTCGGCCCAAAAAAAAATTTACACTTTCCAATTCTCCAATGCTGATGAAAGGTTCCAAAACTTTATCAATACCATAGTCTAATCAGCTTCAAAGATGATCGCATTTCTGGTCGAAGGTTGCCAAGGAGGTAGTAAAATGCGCCTGCAAAAATGTTAAAAATCTCATGCATGTATTATGAAATACTGTAGAACCTCATTTATCGGGTCATTCAATGACGGACTCTGTGGTTATGGGCAATACCATTTAGAGTAATGAAATTGATTTATCATAACAGACACCCATCTCTAATGTTATTGGAATAAAAGTGACTCAGCTCTGTGGTAATATCATCAGGGTTTCATCTGAAAAAATATTTTGGGGGAGGGGGGGACAGGATTTTCACGCACACAGACCACCACTTATTGTATTTAAGTGGTATTTCTGATATAGGGAGGAACATACCCTCTACTCCCTTGACAATACATTGACATAACACAATTATCACATTTTGAAATGATTGCTTGTTTCCCGATCATAATGCTATCATTTCTCTGGTATCACTTGATTTACCTTTTTTGTGTTTCTTTGACCTTGAACCAATGGGGTTACACACTTCGACATCATCATAAAAAGTGCAGTGCTGTTGGATTCATTGAAAACAAAGGATGCCTTTTAAAATGTAGCCCATCACAATAGTCTCCAAGTAGTCCATCATTTCTCTGATGACTACGCATTACCTGTATATCATGCACAGATATACTTATAATTCCGGAAACTGTTTGCTTTAAAACTTAATAAACGTATGATTACCTCATACACAACTCCACTTGACAATAGCTGACTGAGAGAGCCATTTAGGGGAATATCATATGCATTCTCTGAAATTGACCTCTGCCGTGATCGAGACTGAACATTTCTTCTACTCAAACGTGTCCCAAGAGTTCGCCCTATTGGTGGCTACAACATATAGTGGCATATCATGCATAACACACACACAACATACACTCAAACCTCTCTTATCTGTTCGTCTAAGTTACGGACACCTCTGTCTACCGGACACGAACTAAAATTATTGACTGCGTACGAATCGTCAGTTTAGTCGGAAAGCTACCAAATTAAACGAATACAATCGGGAAAATATTTCGTGCGTGGCTATTTGAGTGTATTCGTTGTGTGCAGAGATGGAGCAGGGAAATGAACAGTTAGTGCGTCTACCGCTAGTTCTTCTCAGAACTCGTTGACCGGTGGCGTCGCTGCTAGTTCTTCTAAGAACTCAACGACCAGCGTTGGTGGAGGCAAGGTCTCGGTAACTAAACGTAAGCGTAGCATTTTAACTCTAGAAAGAAAGCTGGAGATAAATATCAGAAGTTAAGAAAGGGAAGTCAGTGAGGCAGTGTCTGGACAGTTTGGTGTTCCAAAATCTACAGTGAATGATATTTGGACATGAACGATGAAGAAATTGTAGATGTGTTGCAAAATTGTGACTGGTTTTGTGAAAACCGGCCTAAACGCGGCAACCTAAATTTTTTTTTCTTTCTACAATCAACTATCACTTGTTTACCTTACAGTTAGTCGTATTGTCTTGTTTACTCCAGAAATAAGCCTATTAAACAAAGCAAACGACTACTAAACCTAGCCTTTCCTATAAAAGTCTTAATTTAAATTTTTTTTAAATAAAAATAATAAACTTACCAATTCCATGGAGTACCAGAAAAGTAACCCCTTGCAAATACTTTGTCCTTGATGGCTGTAGGTGACTCGTGGCCTCTTTCGAACTGTGGGGCTATGCTTGGATTTAGGCCCCACAATGGTAGTGATGTTCATGTTAGCCATTATCTGTCCAAGCAACACATGGTCAAGTTCATCTCTGCTGAGCTCAGCACACTGATCCCTGACATCTTGATAATGTCCTACAACGAACATCTTATAACACTGCTTGCTACAGCCACACCCACTAGACAAGAACTCCGAGAGCCTCTGTTCAGAATTGTCTGATGTACTTTGTGGTTTTCGAGTTGGAGTTTTAAAACCCTTACACATACATGTATAAGTTGTGTATGTATGTACATAAACTAGTGTTACACGGTTGAAATAATAAAGGTATAAATTTTTGTTATACTTATCGACTGCTATACTGTTAGACCACTCCAACTGACTACATTGTTACAGGAGTAAACCCACTTTGTCTTTGCCATTTTCATCAACCCTCAAGCACGCATGCGCTGGAGGGTTACAGAGTTAACCCAAGCGGACACATGCTAGAGGGTTATAGTAGTCTGCTTGTTCGTTTGTTTGTCATTCATTCATTCTGGCTGTCAGAGGTTCTCAAATGTGGCGGCCGTGTAAGCACAGAAAGTGTCACCAAACTGCAGCACTCCACAAAGTACCCAAGAAAAACTTCTTGCAAGATCTTACAAAAAAATGTTAGTGGTCTTGCAAGATCACACTCGCAAGATCACTAAAGATTTTGGAACCATATCAGGTGTGATCATGCATGGATTAGTTAGCAAGATCATGGTTAGCAATTAGTTCAATATCTTACAGGAATGATCATGCATGATTATTCCCTTAAGATCATGCAAGCAAGATCACACATGATTTTGGAACCATATCAGGTATAGATGTTAAAGGAATGATCATGCATGATTATTCCCTTAAGATCATGCAAGCAAGATCACATATGATTTTGGAACCTTATCAGGTATGATCACACATGGATTATTTAGCAAGATCATGATTGTTAAAATGTTTGAGATCTTACAGGAATGATAATGCATGATTATTCCTGGACGATCTTTCATGCAAGATCAACATGATTTTTGAACCATATCAGGTAGTATCACACAGCAATTACTTGCAAGACTAGTGATCGAATATATTATGTGTACACTCACACATGACCCTTCTTACAAGATATAAGAAGTGTAGAGGTATGATCACTTGGTAGTTACGTCGTAAGATCACTGCTGCTAAAAGTTTCAGTATGATACTTTTCACGCAGGATCTTGAGAAGATAACATCTATCATTGTAATAATAATTAATAATGTATAATAGTATAGAAGTAAGATGTGTTGATTTTTATCAATAACCAATGATTTTACAAATTAGAGCTTATCATAATGGTGTAGCAAAATGGAACTGGAATGAACAAAAGAAAGAAACAAACAAAAAACAATGACAACAACAACAAAATTAAACAAGTAAAGATAATCAGTGGCAAACTATTGCACTAGGAGGGACTGAAATACCATTTTTAATGTTAAGATTAACTAATCTGAAGTAGTTTCTGATTCGTTGGCATCATCCGTCATGTGCCTTCCAGCGTCCCTACACTTTTGGCTCAATGTAGCCATCAGCTTGCGGTGGTCATGAACTTTATATCGCTTTTGAACACAATCTGTACAGAAAACTATTAAATTACTTATTGAGTTGATGTACTAAAAACATACCAAATAGTAATTGCACACGTTGCGGGGAGAGTGGCGGTTTATTCGATTTGACCGATTCAATGACCACAGAGCGAGCTTGTTCCTCCTTGGAAAATAGAACATCCAATAAGCTCCAACCATAAGCACTGGGATTTCTGGCAGGAATGTGCAGCAGATTTACCCCGTCATGCTGTCAAGGTATCACAGGACAACTATGCCAGCTCTAGTGATCCTGAAATTGTGACTATCTCAAGCAGTTCAGATACAGAAAGTGAACTTGAAGATATATTGATTGAAGAGAATGCTGAGGAAAAGTTGGAAGATAATATGTTTGAACCTCTATAAGAGGGGGCTAACATTAGCATAAGTGGAGCATATTGTGCAATAATGGAGTTTAAAAGAGCTTGCCGTCTCCCGTTCACCACAATAGACAAATTACTAGAACTTTTTCAATTAGTTTGTCCAGCCAATAATCACTTACCAACATCTGTGCGTTAATTTAAGAAATTTTTTGGTCAATATTCATCTGAATGTACTGCACACTACCATTGCCATGTATGTCACACCGAGTATTTACCTGATCAAACAGAGTGTACTAATTGTGCAAATGCCAAACAAGATACCCTAATTGTCATTAACCATAAGAAAGCAATCACAAGAGTACTCAAAAGTGTATAAACTTAATGCTTTGCTAATGTTTATAATTATTTTCTGCACTTTTTTGTGCAGGAAATTGTGAAGATCTTATTATAAGCCCAGAATCAAAGGACACTATTTTGGCAGATATACATGATGAAAAAAGAGGGAAAGATATATCACATCGTGGTATCATATTTAACACAGATGGCATTTTCCCTTCAAGTCTTCAGTGGTTACTGTATGGCCCTTATTAATGGCTTTACCCCCTTCAATACGCATGAATAAGGATAATATAATAACACTAGCAGTTTGGTCAGGAGAATCCAAACCTCCAATGTCTGTTTTGCTCAAGCTCCTTGTTTCATTATTTGAAGACTTACAAAATGATGGTATAGTAATTAATAACATCCAATAATACAAAACTTGTGCACTTTGTCCCAGCATTTGGTTTATTCGATTTAGTTGCAAAAGCCAAGTATTGAAAATGAACCAGTTTAATTGTGTCAATGGATGCCCAACATGTCTTAATCCGGGAGTAAGAACTGTATCTCAGTATTATCCACCAAATGACACCTATGATCATTGTACTAATGAGTCAGTTGTAAAAAATACGGAAGATGCTGAAAAAAGTAAGACTGTAGTTCAGGGAATTAAAGGAAAGTCTCCTTTAACTGGACTTGTTAATCTAGTCAGTGACATACCTATTGATTACATGACTGTGTCTTAGAAGGTGTAACCAAGTGGCTTTTGGAAAGGTGGTTAAATTCTCGCAACCATGCATCTCCTTTCTATATTGGAATTCAGGTGAAGCAGATAGATATAGATCTATTGTGTCAAAGGCCACCACATGACTTTGCAAGGGCCCCCAGAAGCCTTGAAAAAGACATAGAAGGCACTGGAAGGCAAATGAATTACGAAACTGGCTCCTTTATTACTCACTTCCACTACTTGAAAATAAACTAACACCGCTGTATTTGCACCATTTTTCTTTATTAGTTTGTGCGATTCACATTCTTCTTCGTTCTGAGCTAACAGAGATTCAAATAAAAGCAGCAGAAACGATGCTAACAGATTTCTACGTAATGCTACATGAGCTGTACGGAATCAGTGGTTGTACGTTAAATGCGCACTGTTTGACCCACTTGGCTCACTATGTTAGACTCTGGGGTCCCTTGTGGACACAATCACTATTCGACTTTGAAAGTAATGAATGGTCATATGGTTAGTATGCTGCACTCTAAAATAAAGTTAGCTGAACAATTAATCTTTTCTATTGACGTAGCACACACAGTGGGAATGCTTTCTAGCTAAAATGGAGAATGTTGACACAATGGAATTCTTAAAGCCCCTTTCACAAAAACGGAACAACATGACAAACTTTAAGTATTTTAAGATATATTTTACCTCAATAAACTATAACATAAAGAATGTTACAAGATCTATCTTATGTAGCAATTCCTGTAAGAAAATCAAAGATCTTGCTCGTACTATTTTGACAAGAATATGCGAGATTAATCTTAACTTAAAAATAAGCAAGATCATTCAATATCATGAAAGATTTATTTTGCAGTAAAAACAACAAGAACTTACAAGAATAAACTGGCATATCATAACAAATAATCTTCCCGAGATCTTTAAGGATCTTGCCAGTTAAACTTACAAGAATGTTCAAGAAGTATCAGAACTTAAATTAAGCAAGATCTTGAACTATCTTGCATTTATAGGATGTTACAAGATCTATCTTATATAGCAATTCCAGTAAGAAAATCGAAGATCTTGCTCATACTATTTTGACAAGAATATGCGAGATTAATCTTAACTTAAAAATAAGCAAGATCATTTAATATCATGCAATTTATCTTACAAGAATAAACTGGCATATCATAGCAAATAACCTTACTAAGATCTTTAAGGATCTTGCTAGTTAAACTTACAAGAATGTTCACGAAGTATCAAAACTTAAATTAAGCAAGATCTTGAACTATCTTGCATTTATAGTTTAGGTAACTTCACAGAGTAAGTACCTTAAAGGGTGGCCGCACACCGCCTACGCAATTTTTTGTTGATGGTTGCTATGCACGATTACTACAATTGTATACTTACAGGGGCTTCTCCACTGCTACACAAGGACAAAGTACCTGCCAAGGAGCCGCTCACTAATGTTAGAGCGAATCTGGAAGAAATATCAGGAAATATCGGAGCCTGGTTATAAAACTTTGTAGCACTTTTTTGGAGCGGTGCGTAAGTGGGAGCTCCGCAATTTGTTGCACTACTATAGTATGTCCAAGAGTTGGCCGCAAGAAATACTTGAATAACTTTAGAACGGAAACAGCTACGCATCCGAAGTTTGCACCATTGGAAAGCTCGCGCCAAAGCGGTTAAAAATATTACCTCAGTAAACTCCAAAACCGGAGAGAAAGTGCTATTCCAAAACTCAATTCAAAAGTCTATGGGGAATAGAAAAAACCACAGGTTTCCCGCTCAAAACGCGCCTGCTTTTAGTCACGCGGTATGGCTCAATTTATCACGCGGACTGTCTTCATAAAGAATTTTGTAAACAATGAGCGGCTTCTTCTCAGATGGTTGTGTTTCTAGCTTTATATCGGGATTAGCTTAGGTTGGAGTGTGGAAACAGGATAGACGGAGTGTTCTGTTGTTGCAGAGGGTACAGAACCACTTGATAGGATGTTGGTATGATTATTTGTCTACCTGTTCAATAATAAATGCCATATAGCCAATATATTTCTGTGATATAGCTATCATTTATCTAGAAACTTGTAATACAGCCACACTTACGCTGTTTGCCGTTAAATTGTGTGCTTGTCAAAGCCGTGTTTATGCCAATTCCTTTTCTTCATTCCTTTTCTTCACTATTATAGATGCCGTTTATTGTAAGAATTAGGACCAAGTCAGGCAGAACTCCACCTTCAACTCGGATCACAACTATTTTTTGTATGTGTACTGCTTAAATTCTATCATTTCATCAATTTTCATATACCTTATTATAAATAAATGAAAGAATTGATAATTTTATTTAACATGAAAGTCTATTAACTTTAGCTACAGTTCGTCCAGCTTAAAGAGTAGAAAGTACAGATCTCAAAACTTAGACTAGTTGCAATCACAATAAGCTTAGCCATACCTTTTTTGTGTTGTTAGATCCCAATCCACTCGAAACTAAGTCATATAAAACAGCATAAGTATAAGAACTACGCTATCTCCATAGACATTCCATACATTAAGCGCCATTTTTTTTGACGTCACAAATTCGTCCGTCCTACGTCACAACTCGTAGATAAACTGGAGCCGCGCCCTCACACGGCAGCTCCTATTCGGGAACTTCCCTTCGCAAATTGACTGTTTTTGCTATGTCTTTATATTTGTTTTTCTGTGTACTGTGGGCTTACTTTGTTGTTGCAGGTGGAATGAGCACCAATAGAGGACTCCAGCAAGCCAAATTTGAAGAATGAAGACCCGCCTGGGACGGAGATACAGCTCTGCACACTGGCTACTATTCAGAGTTATTTCGAAGCGGCCGAAAGAGCTACTGCGCTCATTTTTTTTCCAGAGGTAGCCTGAGGGCTTCTTCGCAACATTACAGAGCCATATTTCTAATATCTATGTATTTTTTTTTTGTTAACAGTAAAATTTCATGCCGTTTTACTCGTGCGTTTTTCTAAAATAACTCTCTGCAACTTTATTCTAAGGGGGGTATTTTTCTTGTGCGCAAAATTTGGATTCAATTCAGTGATCCAGTTCCACGCAATATCAATTTTTATTTTCAAGTTGACAACTGCTTCCCAATTTCACCCCGCCCCCCATAACGTTGAGCTCCGCGAACGCGCAATTTATTTGGTAAGATAATCAATTAACTTGTGACAGCTCTAAAAAGAGCCCATTTGTAAACAATAATAAGAAATACAAATGAGCCGTGATATGGCCGTTGAAACTTTGGAAATAGTTAGTCCCTCGAGCAAAAGTGATGGCGTATTCCCGATGTTGCTTGGAGTTGGTTGCTCATTAGTGGGAGGGGTAGTTCAGCACAAGATTTAGACTTGTAGGCGATAGGGCTGAAGAGTATATCGGTAGCAATCCCGATGGAAAGAACTGAAGTGATGATGATGGAGTCTATACGCAGCGGAGTCTCAATACAAGGTTGGTGGAATTGTCGGAGCTGGTACCAGTCAGGGTGGAGTTGGTCATGGTTGAGACAGAGTTTTAAGCTGCTCCAATGGCTTCCCCTGCAAGTATAATAGAAGGATGCTATTCTAAATGACTGTCTCAGACTAGTACACTACATACAAGTTATAGCTAAGGGACCGTTTGTGTCCACCTGCTTCGCGGTTTTTGGCGCCAAAGTTAATTGATTGTTTGCGTGGCAACATCCCCTTGTTTAGTTCACAAATGCGCAAGCGCAACACTCTGACGTCACGAATACGTTGTCGTTGAGATAAGAGCTTCCGCATACGTCACAACTTACACCGAAAATACTAACACTCTCACAAAAGCATTTTTATTTCCCTTAATTTTCAAGATAGGGGTTTCAAATTCATATGGATTAAAATACAACTATTTAGGTATTTTATATTAAATTCCCAAGACACTTACTTCAAAATTGCAAAATTACCAGCTTAAAGCATTTGGGGAGTTCAGTTTTTTATAAAAAATGAAATTAAAAATAAGTAAAATAGTATTAAATTATAAAAATTTGGTACAAATCAAATTAATGAGCCATAGATTCAGTCTGCAAAATCTTTAGACACTCGAATTTGATTTACTCTTTTTCTGGCTTAATAACATCAAAAATATCCTCCATTTTTATAGGGTCACTTCTTCTATCTATTACCACAGTTGTGACCACAAACCACAATTTTTTTAAACATAATCAATTTCAATATATATTAATTTGTGTGTGTGTGAAGTTTCAGCTTCCTGACATCAATCGGACTGCACATGTATACATTTAAAGAACAATTAACAAAAAACAGAACTTTCTACTCTTTAAGCTGGACGCACTGTACAAGTTTACAGTGCTGTACTGCTGAATCCTGTGAACATCAGAATATTTCTTGGGACACAGTAGTTAGAATCCACTGATTTTACTCCCGTCCCTATAGAAGAACTCCCACCAGTTTGCGTTTTCCATTTGCTGTACATTATCTGCGCATAAGAAACGTAAATATCATTGAAAACAGACGAGATGAGCTGTACAGCGCCCGAAAAACTCCATAAACTTCACTAAATTTCTTTCTTTCAATAGTTACAGTATTAATGCGCACCTGTGCTACCGCCCCTTTTTCACGTGCAACTTTGACGTTTGCGCGCTTAATTGACTTGGATTCACATGACTAAATTGCTTCCGGTAAAGTACTAAATGCATTCCTCAATTACAGCGCTTGCGGTCGTGCCAACTCAACTTGGACATACTATAGCCGAGCCGATACTCTACTGCAAGACAACGAGTTCTTATCCATTTCAATATTACTTCATGATTTATTCGCAATTTTTTCTATTTATAAGATTTTGAAAAATTCTCGTTGTGGTGCAGTTCATTTTTTTGTTTACCCGTGTGTCAAATTTTTGTGTCGTTCTCATTATTAGATTCCAAGAAAAACTGTTACAAAATTTGGAACTTTAATTCCACTTGCAATTCTTAAGAAATAGCCCCACCCCCATATTTCGTACTACGAGTACGCGAGCAATTTATTTTTCAATTAGTTTGTATTGGTTCTAAAAAGTATCAAGAGTAAACAAACATCAATACAACAATAACAAGATAGTCAGAAGAGAGAGCAGTTTATTGGAGATAGCCAGAGGTGGAGGTATTAGATCTGCGCAGCTTGGGAAGTCTTCACTCTGCAGAAATCGAGCCTGGTGGATCCATCCGCTTGAGTTCAGGTGCGCAGAGTCCGGAGAACGGCTACTGGAGGAGAGGCAGCCTGGTGCACCTTGCCGCATGAGCTCAGACGACGTATGGAGAGTTGCTAGAAACGAATATGAGACAACAAGAAGCTTAATTAAAACAACACCACAACTTCGCAAAGTATACTTCTGCTACTACTGCGCGATTGTTTCTGCTCGCGTATTATCGAATGGTGGGGTAATGGCGGGGAATAAATTAATGTCCGGATCTACAGGCGGTGCGCGTTGCTATGTGCGGCCACCCTTAATTTGCCAAAATTGTTAGTTTTGACTTAGTTTTCAAGAAAAAGCGAGTAGAATTTCAGTCCTACAATCTTACGTTAAGGTAATGGGAACCGCCCCATAAAATTTTGCATGTCACGTGAGCCAGCTTGCAGGTTGCAAATCACTTTTAAAATAGCTAACAATTACATGCTTTCATAAAATAAAAACCATCAAAAGTTTTAACGGTTTTATTTTAAATAGCTAAAAAACAACAACATCAACAACAATGAGTATGATTATTTATTTATCGATGTAACAAAAGTATACTTTAGCAAAAATAAAAACCATCGATACCTTAACGGCGGTCAAACGTCGAATATAAATCTGGTTAATATTTTCGGCATACGAAATCATATTCACATTTTATACCCACACTACTTCTTGACATTCACACCAGATGATCCATCGACCAAAGCACTTCTAATATAAGATAGGCTAAGCTAATTTTAGATCTAATTTTTGAATATGTCACATTGAATCACACTTTTTTTTTTCCTTTTGGAGCCAGTTAAGACTTGGAAATGTTTTCCCACTTGATTACAACTAATAGATCAATTAAGCATAAGGTGCCAGATGGCGCACTCATTAGTGTGTCAGTTGTTGGAGCAACTACGAACATTTTTTTTTTCATTTTCTTATGCTCCTTTATTTTTCTTCAGTTTTTGTGTTCAGAAGGTGATTGGTATCACTAACTGAGCAAGGGTGTAGATATGGGGGGGGGGGCTTGGCGGGCTTAAGCCCCCCCCACTTTTTGGGATAGCAAGATTTATGTTAGTCTATCTTATTAATAAAAAAAAACAGGAAAAAAATAAAACTGAGGCAAAACACGCACAGAATAAAACTATCCAAAAAGCCACAGGGTCTATTTATTTATTATAGCCCGTTACCCGAGCGACCGCGCTTGTCGTTAAGAACTATAAATCTGATACAGTCTGGTATGCTCGTAAGAAAATGTATTAGCGGGGAAAAGTCTGATATAGTTCTTAGCAACCATAATTATGGTGGAAGGCAGATCAAAGCAAAATGGAATAATGAAGAGTTTAGGTACTTTAATACAACTACTAAGATAGCTAACGCTATACTTTGCTCGTTGTTTATGTTTGGGCTATAAAATAGTTATAAACCAAAATCATTAGGTTTGTATTTCGATTTATAAATCCTCGCCACTCGGGCTGCGCCCTCGTGTCTCGGAGTTTATAAATCGCATACAAACCTCAATTTTGGTTTATAACTATAACTTATTGGAAAATTTAGTGACATCATTACACATTGTTATAATTTTTAATGCTATTAAATCAAGTAATTACCCAAATTATTTGCATGATTTACTGTAGAGTAGCTAAGCCTCCTCAGTTTAAAGTAGTTATCTACACCCCTGAAGAGTAACCCCCTCGTAAGTGTAACTCGTGATTTGACCACTTAAATAGTTTACTTATTATTGCAGTCGCTAAACTGTAGAAAGTGTGTTTCAAGCGTCACCTTTTGTTTTCATTTCCACATTAACCGATTAACGCCGGAAATTAAACTCGGGAATACGCGCGCCGTACTCCCGAATTGTTTACAAGAAATCGGGACGAGGACCACGAGGCTTGAACGTCTGAAGCTTTTTCTTGTCTAGAGGCGATGCGCTTCGAAATAGATGACTGCGATGTATTAACAAGTTGAAGTTGAAGACTTTTTCTACCCGCGGGCTAAGTTTTGTTTATTTTATACGCGTTTGAAGCCTACTGGAGTGCGCACTCAAAGGAAACTTTAGTTTGAAGGTAAGTCTGCCATTGTTAGTAGCAGCGATGAAACTGTTTAGACTGTATTTTGTAGGTTATATAGTTAGATAATGTGGTAGATCTTTACTTGCTACTTGGTTTGAAATATATTTATATAACTTTTGTTATTGATTACTTTGTTTTGTTACCAAATGCTAGTATATAAAAGATAACTAAGAATAACAAAAAAAAAGTGACATAAACTTTTATACTGGTTTGTGTTTGAAATTTATGATTTTCTCTGATGATACTTCAGGAAGCAGTCGGATTGAAGTCCACGATGACAAAGCCACACCCCACAATCACTACAATACCAAGACGTATCAGTTCTTTGTTTGTGTTCTAGGCATAGAACACATTTCCCTCTCTTCGTACCAGAAGCAACTTTCTTCTGGGGATAGTGAAGAACACCAAATGAACGAACAGGATATGTTATTCTTCCAGGCTTCTTTCGAGAACAGTAGTTCCCAATCAGTTGAACAGCAACCAATTCATGAAACCGCTTCAGTGAAAGCTTTTCATCGGAATGGCAGCGACGATGCAAAATGAAAGAGTTTGACAATGCCACACCCACCAAGAAATTGACAATATATTTATAAAACTTCCTACACTTCAACTTGGTGCTATAATACCCTCGTATCTGATCTCCCCTGTCAACACCTCCCATGTACTGATTATAGGAGGCTGTTGCAACTGGACAGGCAAAAGACTTTCTTGTACCATCTTTTTGCCTTCTTAGAACAGTGGCGCTCTTAGCTGGGTCGTATCCTGTGTACATGACGGTGACAAGTTTGTTATCCAACCAGGCTGATGCTGATATATTCTCAGCCTGTACTGTCATGATATCTCCCCTGAATTAAATAATAACAGTAATGAAATTGTTATTGTACATTTCTTATTCTACAGTATCGAATTTATATTATTTATATGTCATTTACCTGTTCTTCAACTTTATTTTTTTTAGTATGCTGGGAAAACCTTTACGGTTCGATCTGGCAGTACCACAGCCATAGAGACCTGACTGGTAAAGATCATCAAGTAGTCCATGTGAGGTGAAGAAGTTGTCAAAGAAGATGTATCTCCAAGTATGATGGAAATCTTTGGTGAGTTCTTTGACAACACCCGTTCCAAGTCCATGTTCAGTTGTTTTTTTTTTTCCAGTATACACGTCAAGCCTGCAGAAATATCCATTGGAGCTATCTCCCAAGACCCACACCTTTATTCCTCTCTTGGTGGGTTTCTTGGGCATGTATTGCTTCAAGGAGGAACGCCCTTGGAACTTGATCATAGCTTCGTCCACAGCTAATTCCTTGCTCGGGTTGTACACTGATTTGAACCTCTCACTGAGGTAATTCAGCAGTGGCCGCGCTTTACCAAGCCTGTCATAGTTGGGGTCACTACGAGGAGCCAGAGTGGAGTTGCTCACAAAGTGCAGGTGTCTGTGTATTTCTAAGTATCTGTCCCTAGATATCCGGTCACTAATAGGACTGTAGTGGTACAGTGGATCTTTTCTCCAATAATCGTTGATGGAGGGCTTGGGGTTTAGACCCATGAGAATATTGAAACCCAAGTAAGCATAAATGTCTTCAACATCAACATCCATCCATTTTAACAATTTTTCGGGCGGTATGACCTCTCTTGCATATTTGTTAGTCTCATCCCTTATACTTGCCACAAGTTCAGGAGTAAAAAAAAGTTGAAAAATCTTTTTCGGCATTGCAGGGATTGGAACTGTTGGACCAAGAGGAGAAGAGTCAGAAAATGAATGTAGGGAAGGAACTGACAAGGTTTCTGTCCAGACTGGTTCAGCAGTTGATGCCTCCAGGCTTGGTGATTCTGCTTCTCGATCAGAATCCATCTCATGGGCACCTTCCACTACAGGAGAACTGGGAGGAAAGAAGTCTGTATCCTCAGATAACAATGCATGAATAAGTGGGTTTTCTGGAGGTTGGGATTGTTCCTCAAAATCCATGCAATTTTCCTCTGTGTATACACAAATCAAGCTAAAAAAAAAAAAAAAAAGAAAAAAGAAAAACTTACCCTCGACTGTCTCCATCTCTTCCAGGTCATCAAATTCTTCATCACTGCCCTCCATGAAGACTTCCTGGCCATCCACCTCTTCACCCAAGAAGTCTTCCTCATCCAGTTCCTCTGTATCGAGAAAAGCCAAGACTTGTTCCGTGGAGTACCTCTCAGCAGCCATTCTTGTTGTCTAAATTATTATTTTTTATTTTATTGATGACTACATATCATAGTATTTGCTTTATGTTTATGTCAGTTAGTTATATATTCTTTTTTGTAACTGTCATTTTTTTTTCTTTATACACAAGCAGTGCTACAATTTCAAACAAGAAATACTAATTTTTTTCCTATGGTAAGGGTCATTAAAACCTTCCCCCCCACATACTTACGTGCCTGGAGAAACGCTGTGGCGTAGTGGGAGCTCTTCAAACACTTACGATTGCGGCTAGCAGCTAATAGATGCAGGTGCAATGGCGAGTACGCAAAAATGCGTATCCCGCGCTGTGAAGCACCCTCGCGCGGTACGCAAAAACGCGTAATTCGGCGATAATCGGTTAACTGGCTCTTGATAAAACACATGTTACTCTAGTTTTTCCCTTTTTCTCCTTAGCAAATTTTCTAAATGAATTAGACGAGCATGGTCAATATTTCAGTTGTGTTATTGTATTTACCTTCTATGCCTTTCCCATGGTATAGGTTTTGCACACAAAGTACAGATCAGTTCCTGCAATTGTGAACCGCTGGCTGTAACCATGACGAGAGCTGAACTTTGGCTCGCTACACCTACAAATCCTCGATGTGCCTTTTCTTTTGCTCTCTTAGACTGGGCTGAAGTGCTTCTTCTAGAAACACAGTTGTCTCTCCAAGATTTTTGTAATAGCTTAAACTTTAGGAGTCATTTTTTTAGGAGTCATTTTTTCAGCCCAAAGGTATAGTTGACATGCAATTTTTTTCGTATATATTTATATTATATATAATTTCAATATTAAGGGAACAAGTATCTATTCTACTTTGATCAACGCATTTGAAGAGTACAGGTATCAATGTATAAATTTGTACCCCATAAGTGTTGTAAACTTCGTTTGAATTATATTAGGTTTCTGAAGCACAATATTCGACATTTGGGTTTTATTGGTGAAGATCTAGATTCTGGTAATGTATGCCCAGCCTGCTCTCAGGTGATTCACAAGCAACACAATATTGTAATTAGCTCATTGAATTTTATTTAATATTAGTCAGAGAAAAAGATGGTGTTATCAATGGATGCTTTGTTTGGTTTGCCGCGAAAAAAGTCGGCAGTCGGCGGGTGTCAGTTATCGAGCCCCACTTCATGCGGACCTTTTTTTTAAAGATCAGTTGTCTGTGGATGAATTTTTAGATAAAAATAGTTCCGACACAACAAAGTCTAGGGTAAGTGCTATTCTGGTTGTTTATGTAAAAAAAATTTTTAATATTTCATTTTACCATAGACGTGCAATGACTTTCTTGCTTGGAGTGCTTTACTAGTGCTAATTGATATAAAGCTCTGGATGAGACGGCAGTATTTGGATATTGCTGTCGTCATGAGTTTCCAGGGAAATTTATCAATTTGAAGCATGGAGAGAGGTTAGTTGTATGTGGTGTATGTATGTATAGTTGTAGAATAATATGTATATTAATGATTTAGGTTAGCTTACAGTGTTTGGATGTTGAATGAAATCGTTCCATCAAGAAAAACGGAGCAAATTTGTATAATGTACGACATAACATGTAACCTTAAGCGACATCTTGAGGTATGTGTAAATAAATATCTGCTTAATCAATTGTGTACTGTGATACTATTCTTCCTTTGCAGTCTCTAGGAAGAACAGATATCCTCGATAGTATCAACTTGTGCTTGCCAATATTTCACTGATATGGTCATAAAGCTTCTTGACAGGTAGCTCATATTTTTTGGTTTATTTAGTTAATTAATTTGTATCAATCACTCCAGTGGTCGTTATAGCAATTAGGGTTTCATACATAGGGGAGGAGGGGGGGAAGGGTAGAAATCCCACCTTAAGTTGACATCCCCCCCCTCCTCCTCAAACTGAAGTGCTGAATTCTTTTTAAAGAATCCTATATGAATTCCTGGCAATGATCTGGAAAATTGGTTACTTAACCCTCTCGTTCCTGAATTGTTTTGACGCGCACGGAAAAATCTAATTTTCTACCGCGGAATAGAGCATTGCCGTTTTATTTTTTTAACTCGATGCTGGCTGGGAAAACCCCATAGCAACCATATATCACTAAATAGACCAAGAGTTTGGGATTCCCCTCATTTTTTGATTGAGAAAATTGAATAATATTTAAGCCATCTACTAATATTTCAAAAAAAAAAATTTTTTCCCCAAAAAAATCCACTTTTCCCATCAATAAAAAAAATAAATAAAATAGAAATAATATTGTTTGATGCATTTTATACCAATATTATATTAGTTCAACAATAAAATATGTTGTTTGTTGTGTGTGGTGCTGATTGTGATCATGTAGGAGACATCTATGAGTGTCCACAAGGAACGTATGCCATCGGACGTCTAGCTCCACTACAAAACAATTTCATATACACAAAAACACAAACAACAAAGATATTTGTAATACAAACAACAAATTATTCATGATCCTATATAATTGCAACTTTATGATGTATTGTATGCGGTTTCATACAGGATTTTTGTTTGGGGTGGGGCTCCCAGTGTACTTCGCCACACCCATTTTTTTGAACCTACACTACTTTGATGCACATCTTTGCATACGAGTCTATACTTCACACTGATGATCAGTGTTCGGTCCTATGCACTAAATGGCTCAGTTATGATAGGAACATAATGGGATACAATATCAGACTAAAAATAAATGCTTCCTAAATGTTCATTTCTATTCAACTCCCAAAATTCTAGGGGGGAACCCAGCCATGCCTCCCACTGTATGAACCCTGGTATGTATACTCTACACTGTACATGAGAGAAACATGTATTGAGAAAGTGTACTTTGAAAATGAAAAGCAGTACAAGCACACACGTGGAATTCAACTTACCCGGCATGGATGGTGTCACAGACTGAATGATCCCTCCCATAGGATCCGAAACCTCCATACAATACAAAAAAAACACAAGACAACAATGACATTTGTAACATAACAGCTGGCCTCGCTGAATTGAGCCCCCCCTCCCCCGTCATTACTTTTCACTGACATTCTTGTACCATAACCCCCCCTCCCCCATCATTACTTTTCACTGACATTCTTGTACCATAACCCCCCCCTCCCCCGTCATTACTTTTCACTGACATTCTTGTACCATAAACCCCCCCCCAGCCCTAGCTGGACACCCAAATATCAGTAAGTTGAAAAAATGAAATTCAACTTACCAGGCATGGATGATGTCACAGACCGAAAAAGACCACCGAGTTCGTTCTCTCTCAGGTTGGATCCGGAAACGCCACATACTGTTTGTTCATGGTTGCTCTCTCTCTCTTTCCACAAATGCACGCACACACATACACACACACACACACACACAAGAAAAAAGAAACTACAGGTGAATACAGATCATAAAAATAAATGTATATTTTATTATACATAAATTGACTGGTGTACACACCACACACACACACACATGAAATTCAACTTACATGGGCATAGTAGTCACGATCCAAAAAGATCCAGAGTTCTCTCCCAGGTTGTATACGGAAGCGCCACATACTGTTTGTCCACGGATGCTCCCTCTCATTCCACAAATTCACACACACACATACACACACACTAGAAAAAAAAAGATACAGGTGAATACAGATCATAAAAATAAATGTATAATATAAATTGACTGGTGTACACACACACACATACATGAAATTCAACTTACATGGGCATAGTAGCCCCGATTGGAAAAGACCCCCCTCCCTCCCCCCCCCCCGAGTTCGTTCCCTCTCCGGTTAGATCTGGAAGCGCCAGAATAACATTTCAACTCCACGCACACACATATACATCGAGTGTGAAGCTCCACTACAACACCACAAAAACACAGACAACGACAACGACAATAACAATACATATTACAACTTTTGGGATGTTCAGGGAGGGGGAGGGGGGGGGGGGGAGCAGCCACAAATATCAAAGTCTGTGGTCCTTTACACAAAAGATTATGGAATATCAATGGGTGTGTTGTCATCTTTCTTCTACTCTCTCCCTACCTCATCCACCCGACTCTTGTTCTTCGGTTCCCGCCTTCTCCGACCGCGAGGACGTCCAGAACTCGGAGCAGGAGGAGCCACTTCCTCTTCTTCATAACTGGAACCTGCTGCCTATTCGTGTTTCATCATTGGAAGACTCAGGTCCGGTATCCTCTCCTTCATCACTGGAAGACTCTGCTCCTGTCCCCTCATCTGCGTAATCTGGGTCGGTGACTGCATTCACATCTGGTCCTAGTAGTATATGTGGTAAAAACTTTTTTTAATTTTTTTGAAAATTTGAAATTGTTCAAAAAACCACAAGCCACTTTCAAATCTCAAAACTCAATGAAATATATATAATATTATAGCTAAACAGCTTACTCTATCTCAATATAGCTATAAATAAGTCCTTTCCACAACAGAAGCTTGCTATTTTTCAAGAGAAAGACAATAGAAAGACAAGCTTACCTCGATCATCTTCTTGACTCCCATTTTCAGTATCAGAGTTGACGGGGTCTGGTCCACCAACCCTGATACAGGGCCTCCTATAGCCCTAGATGTCGTCTCCCTTCTCTCCGCTTGATCCTGAGTCGCTAGAGTCAACATCAAGCAAGTCTAAAACTTGCACCGCATTGTAACTTGTGGACGCCATCTTCCAAAAAATGACTTTGAAAAAAAATTTTTTTTGCATAGTTACCGAGGTCACACGACACGCTCACTTTTTTCCTATGATGTAATAAGCATTACCTAAGACTGTACGTAATAGGGAGGTCCCCAGTTGAACTGGCGATTTTATAAAAAATGTAGAAGACAGTAAGTCAAACCGCAAAGTCTTGGTCGGCAAAGAAGCGGTTGTTTCAATGTGTTATGGAATGCTACTGAGCTCAAGCAATTTTTTGCTGCTTCTACAAAGCTCTGGAGATGACTGGATCCATAAATGAAGCTGCTGTGAAGAAGGTAACTTTTTTTAAATTCGACGGAGAACCGATGTTTTTTTTTTTGCCGAGGAAGAAATAAACGCAACTGCTGTGAGGTACTGTCGAAGCAGTCCTGGCTGAAAGCTATTTTAGATGCTTCTCCAATGCATTGGGCACCTGTGTATGCAATCTGAAGGTTCTAGCTATAAAGTAACTATTTTTAAAAATTCGGAGAAGTCAATCGGTCTTAACCCGCTTTAAAGCGGGATCCGGAACGAAAGGGTTAATATATTATTATTTCATTTTATTTTTATGTTATTATTATACTGAATCGTTTATTCCGTTCCTCTCAAGTAGCAGAATTCCGAGCGTGTGCGCACTAAAAAAAAAAATACTGGAATTGGGAGAGCTTTACCTACCTAATGTATAATTAAAAGCACAGGTTAAAAACTAATATCTTCGTTTTTTTTTGGCCTGTGCTTTTAATTACGTTAGGTAGGTAAAGCGTCCACAATTCTGGTAATTTTTTTAGTGAGCATGTTGAACCTATTACGAAAATAATCTTGCGAGAACATTTGACATAATATTCAGCTGAATGAGAAGGCAAGGTCCAATGATTGTAGCTATATCCCATTGTATTCAGTGTGCATACTCCAGTCACTATTTAGATTTGACAATTTGGGAAGTGGAATAAGTATTTGTTTTCCGTCATCATTTTTTGTTTCCTGTGAAGTTGTATGTGTGCAAGTGTATCCATTGAATTAGGAACAGAGAGGTTGAGGGAGGGGGGGGTGGTCTTAACCAAATTGGTGTTGCCCCGAGATTTGTTACAGTGCTTCCGTGATCAGTTTAACACCTGGTTTAGGGTGTTGTCTGTGATGGAGGGGTCATTCAAGGCAGGGTTTAATGGTTTTTTTTTGTTTTTGTTTTGTTGACAATATTAATTCTTCTAGTCATCCTCTGCTGGTATGTGTGATGTATGCATATATGTGTGTATGTAGCTTAAGTTTAGTCCTCGGCGTTGTGAAGGAGTGGGCCTTAGTGATGGTGAAGGCATGGAACAGTTGTGGTCATATTTCAGGGGATTTTCTCGAATGTCCAAAGAAATGCGACCTTCACATCGCATTGATGTGCTTAGCTCTGCGTTGACCTATTATGGCACTCAAAAGAAAGAAAAAGTGGTATGTGAATCCCTGTGATAGTGTTAAAATTTTCATTGAATAATTCGCTTGTATATCAGCCACTTTACTTCTGAGTCGATTGGAAGAGCTCAAAAATTGCAATTCTTGGCTGAAGAAACTCTACATCATATAATACCTGGAAAATTTGAAGGCTTGGAAAAGTCTATAATTTATTATGCTTGACCCTTTATCCAGATCCAATCTAATTGATGTTCAGATTATAGTATTTTGAATTAGTGCCTACCTTGTTTCTTATTGTGTATCATTATTGGCAGTGAGTAATTTCTTATTTGCAACAGAAAAATAATAACACAGTAGATTAAAATTATTTGAATAATGATAAGGGTTGTTTATGAAGATGCAGTATACATTCTTGTGTATGTATTTTTAGAACAAGAGATCATTGTGAAGCAATGGATGCTTGATCATTAGAAGGTTATTGATAATACTTCTATGCCTTCAACTACTAGTAGTAAGTGGAAAAAAAACATTGCTTCTCTAATAGTCCGTTATTTATTGATTTCATAGAGCCGCCACTTTGGCATGGAGTGTATTTTCAACATCTTCATACTTATTATTCATTGACGTAGGCTTATATTATTATTAATTATAGTACACTCAATCCCCTCTTAACCGGACGCCTCTATTACGGGCACGCCTATCTACCGGGCGGGGTTATTCAAACTCCTTTCGTCTATTCTTACCGTTCGTGTATATCGCGTCGATCCTTACCTATAGCAGATTTCCACGTGGACTTCGTTACCAGAGCTGAAATGGAGAGGCCCGCAGTTGGTAGCAAGCGAAAGCGGTCAGTTCTAACGCTGGAGAAGAAACTGGAAATTCTAAAGGAACTGGAGAAGGGTTTGTCTCAGCGTGTAGTCGGAGAAAAATTTGGAGTAGCGAAGTCTACCGTTGCGGACATCTGGAAGGACCGACAGAAAATAATTAACGCTATTTCTTCAAGTGAGTCACCAGCATTTTCGAACAAAAAGAGGTGCATTATACGTCCTCCAAGGTTTGAATTAGTAGACGAAGCCTGCTGGAGATGGTTTTGTCAGCAGAGGTCCAAGGGTGCTCCAGTTTCAGGAGTGCTTATTCAAGAAAAAGCCCGATCATTCTTTTACAAGCTGTACCCAGATGCTGACCCAGAGAGCTTCAAGGGAAGCACAGGATGGCTCACAAGATTCAACCAGCGTCATGGCATCAAGAACGTCCAGTTGAGAGGAGAGATTCTGTCTTCAGATGTGTCAGCAATTGAACCTTTTCGTGAAGAGTTGAAGAAGTCATTGCAAGTGAAGGCTATTCCCGAGACCAGATTTTCTATGCGGATGAAACTGGACTATGGTGGCGAATGACTCCTTCATGTTCTTTGAACTCTTCTGGCATAGCTAGAGCTGCCAATTTCAAGAAGGCCAAGGACCGAGTGACCATTTTAGGTTGCTCCAATGCCTCCGGAAATATTCGTCTTCCTCTGGTATTCATTAATAAAAGCAAGAAGCCAAGGTGTTTTAAACACATGGACATGAACAGCTTACCAGTAAAATATTATGCTCAGGCGAAGTCCTGGATGGACAGTAAAATATTTAGCGATTGGTTTCACCAGCATTTTGTGCCATCTGTGAGAAGGTTTTGTAGTGACCATGGGACATGGGATGGAGAAGAAAGCACGACAATGCTCCGTCACACCCATCCTCTGAAACGTTGAAGTCTGATGATGGCATGATTAAGGCGATGTTCTTGCCACCAAACACCACTGCTGCCATCCAGCCGATAGATCAGGGTGTCCTGGATCCTTGCAAGCGTCGCTATAAGAGGAAGTTGCTAGCACATATTGTTTTAGAGAATGAGTCTGAAGACAAGTCTGCACCGGAGATCCTGAAAGCCTGCAACATGAAACAGGTCATCTATTGGATTGCCTCTGCTTGGGAAGAAGCTAGCCTCGATAGTCTCCGCAAGGCCTGGAGTAAACTTCTACCAGAGTCAGAGTCAGAGTCCGAGTTTGCTGATGTTAATTGTTCGGAAGGTGAAGGCAGTGATCTACCAGATACTGATTTTGTCCAAGCTGCATTTGATGATGAGACTTGTGATGCTGTTGCTGAGTGGATGGAGGCAGACCTTGGTGAATCTGGACATGAACTTTTAAATGATGATGAGATTGTTGAGGAAATGGTGGATGGTGGAAGCAATGCCAGAGAGGACAGTTCAGACG